>PVMK01124767.1_pt1 | contig 47415 bp, 47 predicted proteins | sample 1853481 | NCBI WGS metagenome assembly PVMK01 (sample SAMN08533507, study PRJNA380276) | Marine sediment metagenome, whole genome shotgun sequencing project.
TGTCGCTTGAACCATTTTTCGACTTCTACTGCGCCAAAGACGACGGTACTTAACCCTAAACTGATCGCCAACTCAAATGGCGGTAAGGACATAGTGCCAAACCAGTCCTGAGCTGGACCCCAATAGGTGATTCCCATCTGTAAAAATAGAGTCAAAACGACGGCCGCAAGGAGCATTTTGTTGGAGAATATCCCCAGACTGAAGAGCGATTCACGCTCCGAACGAACGGCCAGGGCATTGCCCATCTGTGAGAGAGTGATGGTGGTGAAAACCATTGTTGGCCAATAAGGGTTGTTCGTTGACCAACCCCAAAAACCAATCCCCAAAGCAACCAATCCCATCAGCAGCCCTACCCACAAAATATGGGTACCCATCCCACGGGCAAAAATACTTTCATTGGGGGCGTAAGGTTTTCGCTGCATGGTGTTCCGCTCAGGCTGTTCAAGGCTCAAAGCCAACCCAGGCAATCCGTCTGTGACCAGGTTAATCCACAAAATTTGAAGTGCCGTCAGCGGAAGGGGCATCCCGAAGAAAGGGGCAAAAAGCATGACATAAATCTCGCCTGCGTTGCTGGTCAGGGTATATTTGATAAATTTTCGGATGTTATCGTAGATCGTGCGACCTTCTTCTACAGCACTTACGATGGTTGCGAAATTGTCGTCTAAAATGACCATGTCGGCGGCTTCCTTAGAGACATCTGTGCCCGTTATGCCCATCGCAACACCAATATCACTGCGACGCAAAGCAGGTGCATCGTTGACCCCGTCGCCTGTCATAGCAACAATATGCCCATTATTTTGCAGTGCCTGAACGATATTGAGTTTGTGCTCTGGGGAAACGCGAGCAAAGACTGAAATATCTTCAACGATATTTTCTAATTCACTCAAGGAAACCTTCGATAGCTCTATGCCCGTCATGATATTGTCATTATCTGCAATACCTAAATCCTGGGCTATCCGCTTGGCTGTCAGGGGGTGATCTCCCGTAATCATCACTGGGCGGATCCCGGCAGCAAGGCAAGTCTCAACCGCCTTTTTGACTTCTGGGCGAGGGGGATCAAGCATCCCCATCAATCCGATAAAGGTTAAATCCTTCTCCAGCGGAGTCTCATCACAGGAGGCGATAATCTCGTTCAGGGGGCGAAAAGCCAATCCCAGAACACGCTGTCCATTTTGTGCCATGCTGTCATCCGCTCTTTGGATTCGCTGTCGTAGTTCGTCTGTGGCGGGGACAGCTTCATCCCCAATCCAAATTTCTGTGCAGACTTCCAATAACTCGGCAACGGCTCCTTTGCTAAAGGCAACAAAAGGAGAATCTCTCCAGGGTGCTTCCGTTTGGGAAGGGTCTGTCAGTGCCATACGGTGTACAGTGGTCATTCGTTTGCGTTCGGATGTGAAGGGAATTTCAGAAACCCGGGGCCAACGGTGATCCAAGTCTGGCTTCCATAAACCCATTTGGGCGGCGGAGACTACCAATGCACCCTCGGTGGGATCACCCAAGGCATGAAAGTTGTCATCGGATGGATCCCTATCCAGGACGGCATCGTTGCATAAAGTAGCTGCTTTTAACATTAATCCCAAGCTGCGAGTGGAGGGTTGAGCATCCAGAGAGATTTCGCCATCCACCACCGGGATGCCTCCATCCAGCAGCGCGTCAATCGCGACAGTTTCACCAAAGACATCCAAAACAGTGACGGTCATCCGATTTTCAGTGAGCGTGCCGGTTTTATCGGAACAGATCGTGGTGACTGATCCTAAAGTCTCTACAGCTGGCAGTTTACGGATCAGGGCTTTTCGTTTGAGCATCCGTTGTGCGCCCAGGGCAAGGGAGATGGTGACAACGGCTGGCAAGCCTTCGGGCACGGCAGCGACTGCCATAGCCACCGCGGTCAAGAACATATCCATTGAATTTTCCCCCCGCAGCAAGCCTAATCCAAATACCACGCCAACAATAACTAACGCAACCCATGCCAGAGATTTCCCCAATTTAGCCATACGTTTTTGAAGCGGCGTTTGCTCGTTGGCAACGGTTTGGAGTAAGTTGGCGATGTGGCCAAGTTCAGTATCCATGCCTGTGTGCACAATCACCGCCGTGCCACGACCATAAGCAACGGCAGTCCCCAAAAAGAGCATATTGGTGCGATCTCCGATAGTTAGATTTTCTTCATCTAGGGTGGCCGTGATTTTTTCAACCGGGACTGATTCCCCCGTCAACGCAGCTTCTTGCACTCGCAGATTGACCGATTGCAACACGCGGGCATCTGCTGGAATAGCTTCGCCAACTTCCAGAATGATTACGTCTCCTGGCACCAGTTCTCGTGCAGCCAATTGGATGATGCGACCATCACGACGAACTTTGACTACGGGTGCGGCCATTTGCTTGAGCGCAGCCATCGCCTTTTCTGCACGGTATTCCTGAATAAAACCCAAAGCAGCATTGAGAACCACAATGACAACGATGGCTACTGCATCTTTCCAATCACTCACAACCACTGAAATAATGGCTGCAATGATCAAAACAACAACCATGGCTTCTCGAAATTGGTCAAATAAAATATACCAAGGGTTTCTCAAGCCATGCTCAATAAGTTCATTCGTTCCAAATTTGGAGCGTCGATTTATTATATCTGTTTCAGATAACCCGGAATCCGGTGTGACCTCGAGTGTGTCACAGACCTGTTGAATGGTTTGCGTGTGCCAAATTAGTTTTGTACTCATAGTATTTTTCGAATTATAGTGTGAAAAATTCAGGTAGGTTTGAATGTTTTCTTGTTTATTTTGAAAGGAGAGCAAAAGCCTGCAGGACTAAGGCCAATCTATCAAGGCGCGATAACCAGCCGTTGCGGGCAATTCGCAGTGTGCTGGTGGCTTGGTAAAATCTGGCTCGAAACATAAGACTATCTTTCTCCCAATGAGAATGCAGTTCATTGCAATAAGCAGTAGCTAAATGATTGGTAAAAACCAATCCTTCCGCAAAATTACCACCACGCTGGTTAACGCTGTGGGTTACTTCAGCCATCAGGCGCCCCAAATCCGCTGCCGGGTCTCCTATTTCACTGCGTTCCCAATCAATGGCCACAACGCCTCCATTGGGTGGAAAAATGAAATTAGATGTAGTGGCATCCCCGTGATTTTGGACTTGCTGATAATCCCACATCACGGGATCCGTAGCCCACTTTTCGACGAGATATCCTAATTCGGTTTGCACGCTGGTATGCTTTTGGAGCACACCGTATTTTGCCAAATTGTCGATCACTCTGTGTGCGTAATCGGCCGCTTCCCCAAAACCGGGGATAGGTTTTTGTTGGATTTCAGTCATATGTAGTTTCGATAAAAATTTTCCAACAACCTTAATGGTGAGGTTCAATCCGCCTGGCTGGCTGCGCCGAACGGCAATTTTGTCCCCCAGTGTAAGACCTTCTACGAATTCTAGAAATAAGACGCCATCCCGTAAGCCTAGCGGTTTGACAGATCGAAATTCCTGATCACAGCCCAGGTATTTCCAGGCTTGCTGCGTTAGGCGATGCTCGCGCTCTGCATGATGGACAGCATCTTTTCCCTTTTTGACCGCATGAAATTTGGCAACAACCTTCCAGCCGGTTCCTTTTTCACGATAAATATACGCGGCTGGAGAAAGCCGGGCTGCTGTCCAGCTTTCAGGCGCAACCTCACGATCCCAAAGAACGTCGGTCAAATGATCAGTGACCGGATCAGCATGAGTTAAAGAGAACCAGTTTCGCAATTGGCTTTCATTGGATTTATCAGGTGGGGCTAACAGGATCACTGGTGATTTTTCCACAATAGTTTTCATGTTTCTTGTCTCTGATCTTTGAAGGGATTACCTAATCCAGTTTTGCGTTTGCATTCCGGGCAGCGTTTAACAGCAATGCGAACCCTTTTTTTAGATGAGAATATGTGCGTGTGTGAAATATATCGAAGTGCACAAACCCTTTGCAATGTGGGCATTGACTCTGTTTATGACATTTATTCATTAACATATTCATATTTATGGGCGCGAATTAAAAACACTGGAACGTTGACGCTGCGAGCTACGCGATCAGCAACGCTGCCCATCAACCAACGTCTAATCCCAAAAGTGCCACGCATACACATCACAACAACATCCACCCGTTCTGTTTCAGCGAAGCGAACAATTTCTTCATGGGGGCGTCCAATCACAATGACAATATTTTTAGAAATCTCTTTTTCGCTAAGTTTGTCCAATTCAGCATGTTGTTTTTTTATGTTAGCGATTTCCAGCACTAACTCTTTTCTTACGCGCAACAGGTCTGCGGTGGAACCTTCGATTAGTAAAATATCATCTGGATGAACACGCGCGTCACGCGCCAATTTTGTGCTGGTTTTATTGCCCCGCACCATAGCAATGACTGTCAAATTGTAAGCTGCACCCAGTTTAGATTCCAACAGAGTACAACCTACCACCTTCCCATTTGGCAAGACGCGTATTTCACTGATAAATTTGCGTAACTCCTCTTTTGCCTGTGCATCTCCCGGAGTTTGCCGAACAGGAAGCAAGTGCCGCCCAATAAAAATCATATATATAACGCTCGTGAACAAAACAACCACCCCAATGGGCGCAAAATCAAAAAACTTAAGGTAGGCAAGCCGTTTTCGGCGACGATGCTGGTTGCCAGGATATTGGCAGGTGTACCAATCAGGGTTATTTTGCCCCCCCAGCAAACACGAGAACGAGTGCGGGATCAGAAGCTTCGAGACCGGAATTTTGGTTTGCACCGCTACGCTGATAACAGCCGGTAACAATATCGCGGTTGCTCCAACATTATTCATAAAAGCGGACATCAGGCCGCAAGTCAACATAATAACCGTGATCAGGCGTCTTCACTATTTCCCGATAGCCGTAGGATGAATTTTCCCAGAATATCGGGAACGCCGGTCTTGAACAAGCCCCCCGAGAAAATATAAACCGCCCATACGGTAATGACTGCTGAATTAGAAAACCCTGCAAAGACCTCCTTTGGTCCGACCAGACCTGTCAGTCCAACGGTTATCAGCACCAGAAGAGCGACAACGTCTACGCGCAATTTTTCAGTGCCAAACACGACCAAAGCGCCAACGATGATGGCTAAAGTAAGGGCAATTTCAGAGGTCATGAATTTTGTCCTTTATGCGCTTTTACCAGCATGGCTAGAATAAAAATGATAAGCGGTTTTTTTTGTGTCAAAATCTTAACCTTTGACTTTTTTCTGCGGCCACCAAGGCAAATTGCAGCGTCACGCGCAAGTCATCAGCGCTCATACGGCGGATGACACCATGCAGCCTGCCTTTTAGAGCCAACAAAAGCGAGGTAAGCACCGCTAAAGCAATGGCAACCTTCCCTTGGTCGCCCATCACCAGTACGCCAAACAGAAAGGTCAACATGACTGCTACTTCAGTAGTAATACCTGTCTCTTTCCCACCACGAAAAAGCGTACCCTGGTAACTCACTGTAATTAGTAAGATTAATCCTGCAAGCGACAAAGCTGCTGGCAGCATGCCAAAATCTGGTACCAGAAAGGCTGCTACCGATCCCAATAGCGCAATCAACGAAAAAGTGCGTATGCCGGCAAAATCAGCGGCACCTTCTTTCTGTTGGACAAACTCACGCTCCATACCGAGTAGCGCCCCAATAGGCAACGCGACACCGAAGCGCCACCACGGTTCAAAATCCAATAAGTAAATCATTTGTAATCTATTCTAATTTGTCTGGGGGCCAGGGGGAGGCTCCGATCAACTGGCTATAGATATAGCGACCTAAAACCCCAACCGAGGCCAACACCGGCACAATGACCAACGCACCCAAAACACCTTGCAAAACTATCGCAGCCATAATAACGATAAAAACGATGCCATCATGCATATGCACACTGCGAGCGAAAATTCGTGGTCGAATCCAGATTCCCTTAATGTTGATCAAAAGCAAATAAATACCCATTACCAGTACTGCGAACCAAAAATTGCTAATGTCTAAATAGGTGGAACCTTCGAATAAAGCGACTATGGCCGCCAGGACTGCCGCAATGGCAGGACCGAGATCAGGAATAATTGTAAGTACGCCCGTTATAATCCCCAGAATTAATGCCCCGGGGAGACCAATTGCTAACCAGGCGAGCGTAAATAACAAGCCTGTGATGAGCATCAACGCCAGATTCCCCCGCAGATACCCTTGCCATATTTGCTTTATTTCTTGATAAATCAGGCGAAAATCTGGCTGATATGTTGTGGGTATCAATTTAAATAACCAATTGCGTAATCGCCCCCAATCTCGAAGCAGGTAATATGTGGTTGCGATGATAACTAATCCCCAAATCAGATTTTTGCTGGTGGCCTCCAGAAGGTGAAAGGCATTTTCAGGGATCGCAGTAATACTTTCTGAGAACAATCTGGTAATATCCGGCATCAGGTACTCAAAATTAAGTTCCCACTCCAGAATTGTCACAGGTTGTGAAATTGTTTCCTGAGTTTGAGAAAAAAAAGCTTGAAGATCAATAAACAAAACTTGGATTTCGCGAATAAGTCTGGGTGTCATCAGGGCTGAAAGAGAAATAAGCCCTCCTAATCCAGCGAAGAGAACAATAGTTGCAGCCCAAGAACGCGATAGTTTCGTATGTCGCGTCAAAAAGCCAATTGCCGGATTCACCACAAAGGCAATTAATGCGCCAATTATCAGCGGGCTGATTAAATCCCGAACAAACCAAAGCAACCCTATTAAGAAGATTGTCAGGATAGAGAGAACCCAATAGCGAAAAGAAATACTCAATTCTTTTGTCATATCACCTCATTAAAAAATATGCCATCACAAAAGAAGAATACCTGATTTACTCTCAAGCGTCCTTATGGCAAACTAAAAACAACCTTAAGTTCACCTTAAGGTTGTTTTTGCAAAAAACGATTCCCAGTTATTTATTCTGTTTGTATTTCAAACGGTCCTGGAAGCCAGATTGTGAAACAGCTTCCATCCCCAGGAGTGCTCTCAAATTCCAGTCGGCCTTGATGAGCTATGACTAAATCGCGAGCGATGCTCAACCCTAATCCCATACCCTGAGGAAACCTGGTTCCAGCACGCCCACGGAAAAACGGTGTGAACAATAATTCCTGATCTTCAATGGGTATTCCCGGACCATTGTCCTGTACTCGAATCCACACTTCATCAGTCAGAGTGCCGGCATCCAAAGTGATCATGCCCCCCTGCGGTGTAAATTTGATTGCATTATTGACTAAGTTTCCGATGGCTTGCCCTAACCGTTCGGGATCAACCTGCATCACAGGTAATTTGTTTGAAATATTGCTACGCCATTGTAATCCCTTAGACCGGGCTACCAATTGTTGAGTGCGGAATAGGTTTGGTAACCACTCATTCAGGTTCACATGTTTACTTTTTAACGCAAAGGATCCCAGTGATTGATCATATAAACCCGTCAAATCATCCAACAATCTGCGTAGAACACTGATTTCATCTTCCATCCCCGCTAATAACTCTTGCCTTAAATTCTCATTTTCAACAGCACCAGCTTCCAATGCCTGGATAGCTAACAGCAATGCACCCAAGGGACGTCCTAATTCATGGACCAAATTTGCCAGTAATTTTTGGCGTGTGGTCTCCATTGTACGCAGACGAGTGACAAGCATATTAACGGTCCGATTTAATTCACGGATTTCTTCTGGTCCTTGCTCAACAGGCAAAGCAACTTCTTTTCCTGCTGCCAATTGTTGGATTGAGAATGAGATTTGCCGCAGTGCGCGACTCAGATTTACCGCTAAAAGTAGTGCGATGCCTATCCCAAGAACAACAGCCGCTGTCAAAACCCCCATAATCACGCGTCGGAGCGCAAGAAATTGTCCATATACGTCCTCCAGGTGGTAGGTCATCTGGATCACGCCCATGATAGCTTCTGTATCATCGCGGACGGGTACAAAAACATCCACAATGCTGGCCTCCAGATGGCGGCTATATGTTGTCTGAATGAGAACATCTTCTAATAGAACATCATCTAATAGTACATCTTCTAGGGTTATATCAGGTGAGTTGGTGGAATTTAGAGACGGATCGTTCGAAGCTAGAAAATTACCATCCAAATCGAAGATGGACACATTGGGGGCTAAGATTGACTCATTCCGGGAGAGGTAGTCCTGAGCATCTTGAGAATTGTCCCAAATATTGGGCTGAAGTGCTGTCAGTTCAGCTAACAATTTCGCTTCATTCGACAGTTCATCGGCAAAACCGGGCAATAGAATGCGAGTTTCCAACACATAATCCAATGCAAAACCTGTTAGCAAGATAATAATTAGGAGCGGCAAGCTGTGGCTTATGACCAGACGAGTTCGTAGTGAGTGCATGATCAGACCTCTTGAGCAATAAGTTTGTACCCAACCCCCCGAACGGTCATAATTCGATGGGGCCTATTAGGATTCTTTTCGAGTTTGGTGCGTAGGGCACGGATATGAACATAAACTACCTGAGGTTGTCCTATGTACTCAGCACCCCAAACACTACTCAACAAATTATTTGCTGAAAAGACATTTCCAGGCTGTAAAGCAAGCGTATTAAGCAGCTTGAACTCAATGGGTGTCAACTCAACTGGTTCCCCCTTTAACTTGACAGTGTGGGAGCGAGGATCAATATCAATATCTCCCACAGAAAATGCGGCAGAGATTGCTAATGGTTGCTGTTTTCTCTGTGATCGGCGCAGCACGGCTTTAATGCGAGCCAGAAGGACAGTAGTGTCGAAGGGCTTGGTGATATAATCATCGGCCCCGAGTTCCAAGCCCAATATTTCGTCCAATTCTCGCCGCCTGGCGGTTATAAAAATAACTGGGACACCAACCTGATCGTCAAAATGGCGTAGCGCTTCTAAACCATCCATGCCGGGTAGACCGATATCTAACAAAATCAAATCAATTGGCTGATCACAACTGCTTTTTAGGCCATCTTCGGCACTGGCGGCGGTTTGTACTTGATAGCCTGCTTGCGTTAAATGGAAGCTTAGACTGCGCCGGAATAAAGCATCATCATCAATAAGCAGAATATTTCTTGGCATTTATAATTCCTTGATACCAGTTATTTTTTTAGGAATTTTCATTTTTGTCTTTACAAAATGTACCCCTATTATAAATGGGTTCTGTGAACAATACCTTCGCCATTTTTTAGAGGGTGCACTCAAGTGTTGTAGAAAAGAGCCTGCGGATAGGGTACGTAAAGCTCTGTGGTTAAAACCAGCACATCCCCGTCGGCGAAAAAACACTGCGTGTGGCTGGTATCATCTGCTGAGCCAATGCAATGTCTCCTAGGATTTCATCAAAGTTGCGGGAGCGAAAGAGCCTCTCCAGGTATGTTCCACAAAAGGCACAATGCTTTAGGGAGCAGCCATGCGTAACCTGGAGAATGTAGCTATTGCCTTCACTGGGGACTGGATAACCTTACCATGATAGCGCATAAAACCATTGTACTAGGAATACGTCTAGTAAGGAAACCTCCAACAGATATGCTAAGTGTTTCTTTCTATTTGATGAGGAATAAGGGAAATGGGGCTGAAAATTCCATATATTCTATTCTGTCTATTGAGTCTCATAATTCGAAATCATGAGAAAAAGTGTCTACCATGTGTATGGGGGTCTATTACATTTACAGAGTGACAGATAAGGGATTTTAAGTCCTAATGATTCTTTTGGACGAATTAAAAATACTGGGTTCTGGAAAACTACGCTGAATAAAGATGAAATATTCTCGCTCTTCAATCCCGCTTGGGTCCACCGACACGATTTTTAAATTTTTTTCACGGCAATTTTTTGGCAGGGTGATTTTGCCATTAATGATGAGCGCGAGTCGTTCACACTTAATGAGCCAGAGGTGCTTTTGAGTTTAAGTTTTGTGTCTTCGTGTTTTATCACAGGCGCGGCCAGCCCCGGCAACGCGACCTTCTTTCTGCCATTGGGTTTTAATAGCATATAATCAGATAAAAGAATGTCGCAAAGCCCATAGTCTATTTTCCCCGTGGAGGATACAGCATGTCAAAAGAGCACAAGTACGAAGGTGAGGTCTATTTCCCATCAGATGAAGTTGTGAAAAACGCCAATGTACAGGATTATGAGGCCTTGTATCAACAATCCATCGATGACCCCGAAGGATATTGGGCTGATCGTGCCAACGAACTGGAATGGTATCAACCATGGGATCAGGTATTGGATGCCAGTAATGCGCCGTTTTATAAATGGTTTGTGGGCGCTAAAACCAATATTGTCCATAATGCTATTGATCGTCACCTGACTACCTGGCGGCGAAACAAATTAGCGTTGATTTGGGAAGGCGAACCATGTGATGTGCGCACCTTTTCTTATCACGCCCTGGACCGCGAAGTTAGTAAAATGGCCAATATCCTCAAGAGCATGGGTGTAAAAAAGGGAGATATCGTAACCATTTATATGCCGCGCATCCCCGAACAGGTTTTTGCCATGCTGGCCTGCGCCAAAATTGGAGCTGCTCACAGTGTGGTTTATGGCGGGTTTAGTGTCGAAGCGCTGGCCGAACGCATCGAAGATGCCCAGAGCCGCGTGCTGGTCACTGCTGATGGCGGTTGGCTGCGAGGCAAAATCGTCAAGCTGAAGGATATTGCCGATAAAGCCATGGCCCGCCAACCAACCATTGAGAACTGCATCGTGGTCAAACGCACAGGCCAGGAAATCTATATGGAAACCGGACGAGATTACTGGTATCATGATTTGCTGGATCTACCCATCGCCAATCCCAAATGTCAAACTGAAGAGATGGATGCCGAAGACCTGCTGTTTATCCTCTACACTTCAGGAACAACCGGGCGGCCCAAGGGCGTTGTTCACACCCACGGTGGCTACCAAGTTTATACCTATACAACCCTCAAATCAGTTTTCGATATCAAAGATGAAGATCGCTGGTGGTGCGCAGCCGACCCGGGCTGGATCACGGGCCACAGCTACATCGTCTATGCGCCGCTGATCGCGGGCGCGACCAGTTTTTTGTATGAGGGCGCGCCAAATTATCCCTACCCATATCGCTGGTGGCGCATGATCGACAAATATGGCATTACGATCCTCTATACCGCGCCGACGGCCATTCGCGGGTTAATGCGTTATGGCGATGCCTGGCCTAAGCGCTATGACCTTTCCAGTTTACGCTTGCTAGGCAGCGTGGGGGAACCGATTAACCCTGAGGCCTGGAAATGGTACTGCAGAGTGATCGGCAACGATGATTGCCCGATCATGGATACCTGGTGGCAGACCGAAACGGGAGGATTTGTGATCACGCCTTTGCCAATAACCCCCCTCAAACCTGGCTCGGCGACGAAACCATTTTTCGGACAGGTAGTGGATGTTGTTGACGAGGGTGGTGTATCGGTCAAGACTGGTGAAGAGGGTTACTTGGTGCTTAAGCGGCCCTGGCCGGGCATGCTGCGCACGATCTATGGTGATGACGAACGCTATAAAGAGCAATATTGGGACAAGTTTGGAGATATGTACCAAACGGGCGATTCAGCCCGGATGGATAAAGACGGCTATATTTGGGTCATTGGCCGCATGGACGATGTGCTCAAGGTCAGCGGCTACCGGCTGGGGACAGCGGAGGTTGAGAGCGCGTTGGTCAGCCATCCGGCGGTGGCTGAAGCGGCGGTGATTGGTCTGCCCCATGAACTGAAGGGCAATGCTATCCATGCTTATGTGATTCTAAATGCCAATCAAAGCGGGAGCGACGAGTTAGCCGCCGAGTTACGCGACCATGTAGGGGAGGAAATCGGCCCCATTGCCAAGCCGGAGACCGTTACCATTGTGGAAAACCTACCCAAAACCCGCAGCGGTAAGATCATGCGCCGCTTGCTCAAAGCCCAGGCGCTGGGCGAAGATGTTGGCGACACCAGCACATTAGCGGATTGAGAACAAAAAAAAGGATGCAGGTTGGCGTATCGCGCTGCTCGCATCCTTTTTTAAATGCTGCCAATGGAAATCAGTCTCTTGGGTTTAACCCCTTACAAAGTTATTATGGAATCTGATCCACTGCGGCAATACCTGCGCGAGGTCTTCTTTTGGCGGTAAAAAGGCTATCCGCAAATGTTGTGTGCCCTCGCGCTGCCCAAACCCAGAGCCATTGACCGTGCATAATCCGGTCTCTTCCAAAAGAGCCATGCAATAATCAAAGTCGGATTTGCCTGCGGGTAGACTATCGATCCGTGGGAACAGATACATGGCCCCAGTTTCTCCAAAACACGCCATGCCTTCCATATGAGTGAAGGCTTCTCTTATCATAGTTGCCTTATCGTGTAGATCGCGCAATATGGTCTCTTTTTCTTGCATGAAGCGTTGGTACGGCTGGCTGCTTTCATCAGGCGGACTGACCATTAAATACGTTAATATTTGCCCGGGTGTGTTGGAACACAGGTTGACCGAGGCTTGTTTGAGTAATACATCCACAAAATCCAAATCGCTGTCCTGCAAACTGGGCGGATTTCTCACCTCCAGGTAGCCACCCCGGTGTCCGCACTCCCCGTAAAAGCCCTTTGAAATGCTGTGCAAACTAAAAAGCGGCACATCTTCACCGCCTAAGGCATTTGAAAAAGAGATAAATTTTCCCGAATATATATTCTCTTGATAAACCTCATCAGCGATAATAACTAAGTGGTGCTGCTTGGCAAATGCGATCACTTCTCGAATGCTCTGCTTGTCCAAAATCGCTCCCGTTGGGTTCCCAGGATTGATCACAACAATACCCTTCACTGTGACGCCATTTTTCTTGGCTTTAGCCAACGATTCTTCAAGCATAGCGCGATTAAATGTCCAACCGCTTTCCTCATCAGGGTAGTAATTAACTTGCACCCCGCCAGCTTTTTTAATGGTTGCGGAATACAGTGGGTATTGCGGGATGGGGATCATAATACCGTCGTCCTCTCCAGCAATCAGCAAGTCAATCACTGCCTTGGCACCCCCACTCGCTCCGCTGGTCAGGAAGATTTTTTCTGGGTCCGACCTGAAGCCTCCGGAATTTTGATAATCGTCTCTTTTATCAATGAAATTGGCGATGGCCTGGCGGATAAACAGCATCCCTTTACTTTCTGTATACGCCCCCATACCTGATCCCATTTTGGCGATGATCTTTTCACTTATTGACAGCACAAATTCAGAAATAAAATCTTCTTCCCGTAAATCGCTAAAAGGTGTTTCCTCGAACAAACTCTTTAACCGTCTCTCACGCTCAATTTTTGATGGCTCCTCGACTAAACTGAGCACCTGACGGTAATAGGTCAGGGATCGTTGCCCCAACGCTTGCGGGTTGCCAATATTGCAAAAAGTGATCGTTTTACCCTGTTTTTTTAGCACTGCCGCTCTTTGCGGTATCGGTCCCCTGACAGCATATTCCATCTCGAGAATATTTCGATTGACTGCAATACTGAGTTGCCCACTTTTCATTTCAGCGTTCTCCCGTATAGTTAAAAGCTTTCTAGATGAAATCGGACAAAGCTTTAATAAGTATACTTGATACGCAGAGGATGTGCTCTAAACACAACCTCAAAATAATCTTAACAATATCTGAACATGTTCACAGTAACCTGGTACGCTGTCTTGCGAATTCTATTGGCTTCGATAGCATCCAATGCACATCCGTTGCTCTCCAGTTTGGTGAGTGTGGGCGGGGAGGGCATCCAGTATACCTGGACAAAATTTGCTTGCTCCCTGATCTATGGAATTCTTGATTTACCAATCTTCTAACACCGTATACAATAGCGTTATGACCAAAACCATCCTTGTCGAAGACGATAAAGCAAGAGTGCGTCTCCTGGTCGATGAATAGCTCACTGAACAGGGTTACCATCGAGAAACCAGAGACTAAAGCAACACACTTTTTTCTATGCATAAAGATTTGAAAACACACCTTCAACATGCTCTGGAAGCACGAAGGCACCTGCTCGAAGTCGAGCATATAGGAGCGTTACGTCTATTTAACGGCTTCTATGAAGGCGTACCAGAATTGGTCGTCGATTTGTACGCTCGTACGCTGGTGCTTTTTAGTTACGGAAAACCATCAGCGCGGTCCGATAGTATCTTGGCTGCTGCGCAAAGGATCTTGTTAGATGCTTATCCGTGGGTAGAAACCGTGATCCAGAAAAAACGTGCTTTGCTTGATCCAGTTTTGCGTAAGGGTGTGCTAACTTTTGGCGATTCTCCAGCACAACAAATAAGCGAGCTTGGCGTGCATTATGCCCTCGATCTTTTGATGAACCAGGATGCCAGTTTTTACCTGGACACGCGTAACCTGCGTCGCTGGATATTGGATCACGCCGCAGGCTGGCAGGTTTTGAATATGTTCGCCTATACGGGCAGCTTGGGTGTAGCAGCCTTAGTCGGTGGTGCCAGCCGAGTGGTGCAAGGCGATCGCAGCCGAAAGTTTTTGGCGCTGGCCCGCCAAAGCGCGCGTCTCAACGGGATTGATCTTGGAAAAATGAAATCACGAGCGTTTGATTTCTTTCGCCACGTGGCGCAATTAAAGGGTAGCGGCCAACTTTTTGATTGCGTTATTTTAGACCCGCCCTTCTTTTCAACGACGTCCAGGGGTACCGTTGATCAGGTCAACGAGAGCATGCGCTTGATTAACAAAGTACGTCCGTTGATTAAGGATGGTGGCTGTTTAATTGCCATCAATAATGCGCTATTCTTGAGCGGAGCGGACTATATGAGTTCGCTGGAAAAATTATGTGTAGACGGGTTTCTGGCTGTTGAAAAATTAATTCCTGTCCCCCAGGATAGTACTGGTTACCCACACACCGTTGTAGATCCTGCTCCCATTGATCCGGCTCCCTTTAATCACCCGACCAAGATCGTTGTTTTGCGCGTGCGGCGTCGGTAAAATGGAACCCAGCCCTTAACAACCCACCCCAAATCACATTGTTTTTAAAATATGGGTAAAGATAGTGGCGCCGCTGCCGCCGATATTTTGCGTCATGCCGATTTTCGCTCCTTCTACTTGCGTGCCTGTGGCTATGCCTCGCAGCTGTTCCACGACCTCAACGATTTGATAGATCCCCGTCGCTCCAACTGGATGGCCGCGTGCCTTCAACCCACCGCGCGTGGTGATAGGGATTCGTCCATGGGGGTGGATTTCTTCATCCAATCCCAACCGCGGACCTTGACCGCGCGCTGCAAAACCACTGGCTTCTAAGGAGAGCGCGGACATGATCGAGAAAGCATCGTGCAGTTCAAAAACATCAATATCTTTAGGACCAAGGCCTGCTTGGGCATATGCTCGCTTTACAGATATCTCTGCAGCGGAAAGCCAGAGCGGATCTTTACGATCGTGTACTGCCAGGGTATCAGTCGCTGCAGCAGAACCAACTACAAGGATCGGGATGGCCCCGTTTTGGGTCGGGAGTCTCTCGGCAGGCGCAATCAGCACGGCCGCAGCGCCATCACCAATGGCAGAGGCATCCATCAAGTTGATTGGAGACGCGACCATCTGCGCACCCAGGTATTTTTCTGGGGTCAGGGCAATATGCAGACGAGCATTGGGGTTGTGCAGGGCATTGTTGTGCGCATTGATCGAAAAGGGGGCAAAGTCGGCGTGCTGCCAGCCATACTCGTGCATGTAGCGCTGCATAATGAGTGCATTCAACCCGACAAATGACAATCCGCAAATGGCTTCCCAATCGGCATCGGCCGCGGTGGCTAAGGCAGCCGTGGTAATATTTGGCAGCGAGTCAGTCATTTTTTCGATGCCAACCACAAGCGCGCTATCAATTTCACCAGATGCAACAGCCATTAGCCCCATACGGAAAGCGGCCGCCCCTGATCCACACGCAGCCTCGATTTTCATCGCTTCTTGCCCGCGCATGCCAACCCAATCTGCGATTAGCGTACCTAATTGCTCTTGTTTTTGCAGTTGTCCAGAGAGCATATTGCCCACATAAAGAGCTTCGGCCGTAGGGCGCTGGGCATCTTCAAGCGCCGCGAAAACCGCCTCTCCGGCCAATTCACGTAAAGAATAATCCCAATGTTCGGAGACGGGTGTTTGCCCGATCCCTAAAATCGCAATTTTGCGCATTTTAAATTTTTCCTAACAATGTCCTTATTGAAAAGATTCAGCCAGACAAGCCGCAATCATACTGCTGGTAGCTCCTGATTATCTGCGTTACTGCACCGCAGCATACCAATGAACTTCGCTCAAAAACTCTCAGTTTTCGTCATCGATGGGTACAAAATGTGCTTGAGATGATCAATCCCTATTTCTTTCCGAGATGCAGCGCTAATCGAGTTGCTTCTTCCGCATAGTCAAGGCAGTTTTTTATTTGGTTGATTTCGCGAAATTGCTCCTGCCCTTCAGGGGTATCTAAATCGCAGCCAGTTAGTTCTCGACATGTGAGCGCGCCAAATTTTTGCTCAAACTGGACCATTAAGTCCCTTACACGGGCATAGTTATTGTCCACATCAGCCCCTTTTTTACTGCGTCCGGTCATGAGCCCCAATCCCATGATGGCACCGCTCAGCGCACCACACTGGCCGCCCGAACGTGCAATGCCGCTGCAAAAACCGGTCGCAATATTTGAGAAATAATCAGATTGAATATCTAAAGCTTCGGCAACTGCCAAAATAACACTCTCTGCTCAGTGAAAACCGGTGCTAAAGTATTCTCTGGCTTGCTCCGGTGCTTGGTTAGGCATAAGATTCTCCAGGATATGTTGTGGGCGTGTGGTTTATTTTATACACTTTGCGCTCAAGGCGCTGAAAATAGAGCGCAAAGCAAATTAGATACCATGGTACTGGCAGTAATATTAGATCAAGCCTTTGGGGAAAGACGAAGGTTGAGTATGATTCTTGGTCACTATTTTACAAAGATGGCTAAAAAGTTGCCCAAAGCAAAGCAGGCCAGCAAAGACCAACGCACGCTTTCTGAGTCTTGCAGCATTGTAAGCATTAAACCTACAGAAGAGAGTGCCATTAGTGAGAAAATTGCTAAATGGGCTGCAAATCTGTGTTTTTGCAAAAAGGTCATTGAATTCTAGGTTTCATCCATATAGAAAGCGCCGGGGAAATCATCAGGCGCAATCTTTTCTTTACCGCTCCAACGCTCTATATCAATGCGGAAAACAGCTGTGACCTTTAAATCAGTGCCCGAGGTAACTTCATAATCTTCGCCAGGGCGTAGGTGTGGGAAATATTTATTCACAATCAATTGCAGGGCGTATTTGGCCTCTTCAGGGTCAGTGACCAACGCAATATGACCAAAGGCAACCACGGCGCGATACTCAACGCTAAAATTCATGGCGCGCGCGGCGGGCAGCAGCCGCCCCATCTGGTGAGCTGTGAAACATATTTGATCATCGTTTTGCGCATGTTCAAAAGTGCGGCCCTTCTGGGCGCCGTGCAAATAAATCGCACGGCGTTCTTCGTCGTAAGCATAGTTGCGCGTTACCAGATAGGGTTTGCCTTCAAATACGCTGGCCATTGTGCCCTCTGGTGCACCCAGCAAAAAATCTTCAATCCAGGCATCGTCTTTGGAGCGTTCACGGCGGCGAATTTTTTCGGTTGTGGGGTTGTTTTGATGCTCTTTTGTCATTGCATAGCTGCCTTTGCTATTGGATTTTTTCTCATGGTTGCATGATCACACCCACGACAGTTAACACGCTGATGATAGCAATTAGCGCCCCAGTATACCCTAACATCCTGCGCATGACTTCCCCTTCCCTGCCAGCCATACCGCCGGTACTGGCGCCCACTACTATTTTTGTAGGCGCAATCACGGATCCTAATGCCCCCCCTGAAGTTTGCGCTGCCAAGATCACAGCTACGCTGTACCCTAAAAGTTCCGCCGTGCGCATTTGTAAAGCTGCAAATACCACATTTGAGTTGGTATTGCTGCCGGTCATGAAAGCACCTGCCGCGCCAATCCAAGCAGCCGCCAGAGGGAAGAACTGGCCAGCACCCTCGGCCAGACCACGTGCCAAAGTCTCGGTCATACCGGTGTGCTGCATGACGACGGCCATCGCGACCATTGCGGCTATCCCCACGGATGATGAAATCACGCGCGAGATTGTACCTTGTAGGATTCGTTTTGCAGCCCCTGGACTGTAGCATTTTGCGCGCTGGTAAATCCCATAGGAAAGCATTGAGGTATAAAATAACAGCGCACCAGCGTGACGGAAGATGGGGATGCTGCGCCCTGCTCCGGCAGGGGTTGTCACGCCCAGAGATGAGCTCACTTCAGGAAAATTCAGGGAAAACACAACTTGCCCTAAGCAGGTGCGCACAATAGGAATTAGTTGCACGCTCAAAGTGATCACGATCAATACTACATAGCCAGAAATAGCGATCAATAATTCGCGCGCGACAATTTTACTCCGATGATTTTGCTCTCCTCGGAATCGGCGCGCTAAAGGGTAGGCTATCAGCAATCCGGCCAGGCTGCCCAAAAAAGCGCCAATATTCCACAACCCAGCTGTGGCTGCCAGATATTGGGCGCTGCTCATCACAATGCCAAAGATAACTACAGGCACAAAAAGACGGCGGACCGCAGCCCAACTTCCAGCAGCATGAGCGACCATAAAACCGGCACCGGCACCGGCAATGCCCAAAAAGATTGCTGTTGGACCTGCTAGAACTTCCCAACCTAAGCCGGTCGCAGCCATCATGGCGTTGAACGAAGAACCAAGCGAACCAAAGGTCATTGCCCATGAGTGGCCTACCGAAGGGATGACTACTGCCGAGAGTGGCGTGAACCCTAATCCCACCAACAGCGGAGCGATCACCGCCACCGGGACACCAAATCCGCCCACCCCTTGCAAGAAGGAAGCGAAAACCCAACCTATGATTAACGCCTGCATACCGCGGTCGGCTGTTAAATGAGGCAGCGCTTGCCCAATTGTTTTGATTGCGCCGGCTTCATCAGCGATGCGGTAGAGCAAAAAGGCGGTCCAAATGATGTAGAGCACATCAAGGGTTAAGAACAACGCTTTTCCGTGTGCGACTGCTAACAGCTTTGATCCAGCGCCAAAAAATAATATGGCAATGACGAGTGCGCTCAAATACCCCATTGCGCCGGCGCGCGCCGCGCTCCAACGAAAACCAACCATCAGGGCAAATATGATCAGAATAGGGGTCAGGGCCAGGGTAAACATTACTGTCATTGCTCAATCATAAACCGGGTTATTGTAATTTAGGAATACCGTAAATTTCATTGTCGTAGGCGCTTTGAACCGGGTTGCGCGTTGCAATCGCTAACTTTATTCATCGACTCCTGCTCTCCCACGTGTATAAGCCCAGATCAGTCCTGTGCCCAACAACAATGCTGGAACTACAATGAAACCAGCTTCGGGGCCAAAGGTGCCACCGGTCCATAGCACTGGACCATCAACAGTAATATGAGTTAGACGATAGACATCCAACCCGCTGACGGGAAATCCAAATACAGTGCCTTCAAAATAATTCCAGCCGATATGTAACCCAATCGAAAGCCAGAGCTGTCCGGTGCGCACATAGCCATACGCTAGGAAAAGGCCAGCAAAAAGAATGCCTATTGCACTCAGCCATGTTGCATTGGGATTGCCCAAATGTAATATGCCGAAGACCGCCGATGAGAGAAAAATGCCCCAGCCTAAATTGCTGCCGCTGGCGATGGTCTGTAGGTGGTAGCCGCGCGTGAGAAGTTCCTCGTTCCAGCCAACAAGTATAAAAATTAGAAAAACGATTAATGCGTTGGTGAATACATCCGATAAGGGGTCAACTTGCCATGCAAATCCTTCAAAGGTTAGCCAGCCGAAGGACCATTCGATGACGAATATGAAACCCATCATAATGCCAGGTATGCAGATCCCGAGCAGCAAATCTTGCCATGCTTGTCCGCTGAACTTAAAACCTAAGCTGACAAAATCGCGTTTATCAATTAATCGTCGCGCGATATAGATTGAACCGCCGATCACCAACAATTCTAATAACTGGGCACTGAACAAGCCATCAAGAGAAATTACAAAATTGCTGGGAAGGATCGCAATGAGGGCGCTTAACACCACGCCGATTATCGCCATAAACAGGGTTTGGATTAACAGGCGCCACCCTGCTCGCAGGCGACGTTCATCGGGCGAGAGAAAGATGCGAGCTACAATAGAGCGTTGAGATAAGTTATTGGATAGCATTTTGCTCCATTTTTTTGAATGTGGGTTTATAAGACAGGTATTTTTATAATAGGGTTGCGACCGCTATGCAACCGAACTTTTTGGTGTAAAAGATGAATAATCTTCCATTTTTTATCATTCTTTAGATTGCAGCACGGTGATCGGATTTTGACCTATCAAATTATACTTGGGAATATTCATAAATTTTCTATAGTGAAGAGATGGAATAAATTATTCCGACAAGAACCCGATAATCTGTTGCGCAACTTCGCCTGGTTTTTCTAAGGGTAGCAAGTGTGTGCTGTCGGGTATGATGCGAATTTCAACCTGATTTAAATACCGTTGCATCCGGCGGGCTGTCTGCGGCCAAAAAGTATTTGAGTGTTGTGCTCCTAAAATTAGCACGGGCATTTTTAATGTCGCCAAGCGTTTCCAGATTGCTAGATCATGCAGAATGCCTGTCATATAGATTTGTACCTCCCATTCGGGAGTATATATCAATGTCACACGCCCATTATGTTGAGGTTCAGTCATGGCTTCAATGCAGATTTTTAATGCTGAATCATCGATATGCCGAAAGACGGATTTTCGCCGGTAACTGGCAAACATCGATTCAGCGCTTTCAAAGCTGCGCCGTCGGCGTTGTGCAGACGAAACCAGGGGATGAAAACGACGCCCCAATCCCAATCCATGAATCAATTGCCAGCCGCGCGCAAACCAGGGTGGCATGAAAACAGGGTCAATCAGCACCAATGCTTGAAATAGGTCTGGACGCTTTAGCGACGCCATCAGGGTGGTTGTTCCACCAACGGAATGACCGACCCCAATGATGGGGTTGGTGTGATCAGTATCCAAGAACTGGATCAGGTCATCGGCCAGAGGAAACCAATTTTTGATGGATTGTGGGTTTGTTCCTGGCCACAACGGACGCAGCGGCATGGCGATCGTATGGTAGTGACTACTGAGGGCTTCTAATAGCGGTGTGTAAGCACGTGGCGGGTAGCCATTCGCGTGGGAAAAATGCAGTGTTGCCCCGAGTCCGCCAAAATCAATGGCTGGGATCATTAAGCCTTGTCCTTTAACGCGGTCATTCCTTTTTACCGCGCAACTTTCTGATCGTCCGAAAACGCTGACTTTCTGACGTTTCTCGACCTCGAAAGATCAAGACTAACCCCCCGATAATTGCCAGAAAGCCAAAGAACAGCCATCGAGAATTTGGCAGCGATGCTTGCACAGATCCCCAAAATATAAATATTAGCACAATACCTATAATTAAAAAGAAAACGCCAATTTTTCGTTTCATTAATATTTCCCGGTGGCTATAGCTCAGGACGGCGAAAGCTCTATTTTCAAGAACCTTCGCCGTCCTGAATTAAACTATGACGTGGGGTGCTAATCTGTAAACAAAGGGATGTGACCTAAAGAGATAATATCAGACCATTTTTCTTGGTCGCCTTCGGTCAGAATTGCCACAATGTTGCTAATTTTTCCGTCCGCTTTATGGATAATTTTCTGCATACCATCTAGAGTCGAGCCTGTGCTGATGACATCGTCTAAAAGCACCACGTTTTTTCCCTTAACGAGCGCAATGTCTTTTTCATCCAGGTAAAGTTGTTGTGTTTGCCCTGTTGTGATTGAAACCGTTTCGGCCCGCAGAGTTTGACCCATATAGGAACGATAACGTTTTCGTAAAACAACATAGGGAATCTGCGTTTCTTGCGATAACACATGCGCCAGCGGAATGCTTTTCGCCTCGGCCGTCACGATAACATCATAGCTGTTTGCGGGAAGTTTTTCAGCTAAGACCCGGGCGCATGCACCCACCAATTCGGTGTCACCGAGAATATTAAGCACAGCAATGCGCAGCCCTTCAGCGACTTCAAAGAGTGGTAGCTCACGGTAGATGCCAGCAATTTCAATGGGGTAAACAGATTGGCGAGCAGACATAAAAGGGTTACTCCTTTTAGCTGGTGTTTTTTACCAGCGATGATCACACTTCAATATAGTCGCGCAAATTGCGGCTGCGGGTGGGGTGCCGGAGTTTTCTAAGGGCTTTGGCTTCAATTTGCCGAATGCGTTCTCGGGTGACGTTGAAATACTGCCCAACCTCTTCCAACGTATGGGTTTTGCCATCCAGCAATCCAAAGCGTAATTCTAACACCTGGCGTTCTCTTTCGGAAAGGATTGCAAGTGCGTTTTTTACCTGTTCGCGCATCATTTCGCTGGATGCAGCGTCAATCGGTTGTTGCGCTGAATTATCTTGGATGAAATCCCCCAATTGATTGTTCTCATCATCCCCTCCAACAGGGCTGTCTAACGATAAAGGTAATTTTGATGACTGCAGAATGTGCGTCACCTTACGGGTTGCTCGCTGCAAACGATGATCAACATCACGCGGCAGCGGGCTGTGATTCTCAAGCGAAGTTTGCACAGCTTCAATATCCTCAATCTTGAGGAACCCCGAATAAAGTGTAATTTCCTCATCGGTGGGTTCACGGTTAAATTCCTGCGTTAACTCGCGGCGAATACGGGCCAGGCGATTGATCGTTTCATGTACATGAACTGGGATTCGAATCGTGCGAGCCTGATCTGCAATAGAACGGCTGACCGATTGACGAATCCACCATGTGGCATATGTGCTGAATTTATAACCGCGTGTCGGATCAAATTTAGAAACAGCTCGTAATAGGCCTACATTGCCCTCTTGGATCAAATCCAAGAATGAATTGCCGCGTCCCGTATAGCGTTTTGCGATACTGACTACCAACCGTAAATTCGAGCGGATAATGATATTGTGTGATTCTCTGGCTAAATCGCGTAAGAGTTGAAAGCCCTGTTGGATTTCATCATCTGGAGGTAAATAGCGGCAAAATGTTCGCTTGGTTGGCAGGCGCATATACTTCTCTATATAGTGTTGCAACTTGGTCGCGCAGGCATCCGGTAACGCATAAAGTGAGATAAAAACGGTAAAGGCATGTTGGGCAATAGCATCCCAAAATGGGTCTTTCCCCCAAAGACTGTTGGCTGCCAAGTACTTGCGCAAATAAGAGCGTTCTGTCACATCCCAGGCTGTGCGTAAATGGCGCGCCTCGTGGAAAATGTTGAGCAAATCGGGACCTTGATAATTAAATCGTTTGATATCTTCTTGAAAGCGTTGCCAAGATGTGATCATCTCAGTGAATAAAGCGCTATACATGCTGCGCATGGGTGATAGCCCACCTCGGGCAAGCGGGTGTTGCCGTCCGATGATATCCAGTCGACGAGTCGTGACCATGCGTGCTGACAACCAAAACTCTTGATCAATTTTAAGTAGGGCAACTTTGCCAATATCGTTAAAATATAATCGAATTGGGTCGTTGCCGATCCTGGTTTCTGGAGATTGCTCAACAGGAACAGCAATGTTTTTTGGTTTTTGGGGTTTTTCTGAGGCAGTCGCGGTACTTACATGAGTGGCAGTATCGTCTTCCTCATCGTTGGAGAAAAACTCGTCGTCCAAGATCAATTCTTCCTCTTGAGTAGCAGGAGGTTCTTTGTGACCACGGTCAGGAGATGATTTAGAAGATGCTGCCATTAACGATTGCCTTAAGAAGCGCTCATTGCGTGATTGGAATAGCGGTTTCTTGCCCGATGTAATCGTCCCAGCAGCGTGATATATTGGGCCATAACTTGCTGATATTCTTCCGCTTTCAGATTACCTTGCTCTTGAGCAGTTTGCTGCAGATACCGCAAGTGATCAATTTGACGACTTAAATCCGTGTCTCGCAGCACGATCAAAGCTCGCAAAATATCTTCTAATACATGTGGATCATCAAGGTCGAATTTTTCTGTTTGGGCTAGGATATCATCTACGATAGGGATCATCTCTTCAATCAAGTGATTAAGTACATGATTGAGCGGCTCGGCGCGATCTTGCTGCAATGAGTTTTTTATCAGCTGGAATAACGCTTGGTGATCACTGTGTTGAAAATCTTTGTCATTGATGCGGCTTAGGCCATCTTCCTGAAGCTGTCGATCCATATGGTAAATTAGATCAGGATGGCGGATTAGCATCCCTAATAAGTGCACTTCGCGAATTTGCACGGCATTGGTTGTAGCAGTTCGTTTTCTTTGCGGGGGAGTTTCATCAAGCGCACGCTTGCCAGCAGAGTATCCACGTTTGCGAGTGCTCCCTGCATTTTGTGAGACAACCAGCGTGCGTTCGTCCACACGCAGCAAGCGTGCTAAGCGTTGACGATAAGTGTCGCGTTCAATCGAGCTGGGAACATCCGCAATTAACGGCAATATCTGATTGGCAATTTCGCTCTTGGTTTTTGGGTCGTCCAGGTCGCGGTTGGCAGCCAGGGTTTCCATCACATGCACAACAATAGGCTTTGCCGCATTGATGATGTCTTCCCATCGAGATGGATCATCGTTGAGCACATCATCAGGGTCCATGCCGGGTGGCAGCGTGCTTACACGGATATCGGCTTTTAATCGCCCTTCTTGGCGCAATAGGCCGTGGGCATTGAAACGAAAATCGCCCTCACGGTCAAGAGTTTTACGGGCCACATCTAGACCGCGCAGTGTGGCTTTAATGCCGGCTGCATCAGAGTCCATTGCCAGGATGATATTACGGGTAAAACGTTTTATCATCTGTAAGTGATTTTCAGTTAGCGCAGTGCCCATGGTCGCAACAACATTATTGTAGCCATGCTGGTGAGGGGCCAATACACCCATATAGCCCTCAACGATCACCACTTGATCTTTCGAGCGGATCGCCTTGCGAGCCTTATCGAGGCCGAAAAGGATATGACTTTTATCGAAAATTGCAGTTTGTGGGGAATTGAGGTATTTAGGCACGCCTTCAGGATCCAGCGTGCGGGCCCCAAAGCCAGCCATGCGTCCGCGCCCATCGCGGATTGGCAGCATAATGCGGTTGCGGAAGCGATCGTAGATGCCGCCAGAATCGCGCTCAGACGCTAATCCCGAATCAATCAAATCTTGCTCGGAAAACCGTTTGTCTAAGAAGTGATTAGCAGCCGAATCCCAGAGATCGGGCGCATAGCCTAAGCCAAAATCCTCAATGGTTTTGTCGCTTAGGCCGCGTTGGTGCCAATAATCGAGCGCATTTTTTCCTGTGGGTGTTTGGGTCAATTGATGCCGGTAAAAGGTGACCGCGCTCTCAAGCAGATCGCGAATGCGTTCATTTTCTTCAACTTTTTCTTGCTCTTGAGGGGTTACCGGCCGCAATTCAACGCCGGCCCGGTCTGCTAATTCGCGCAGCGCCGTGGCGAAATCCCAACCTTCTTTTTTCATCACATAGCTAAAAATATCGCCGCCTTCGCTGCACTCACCGAAACAGCGCCAAGTGCCCGAATCGGCAAAGACCACAAAGGCGGGTGTGCGTGTATTCGCATGAAAGGGGCAAAATCCCGTGTAGTTTTTCCCAGAGCGCTTCAGTTCCACGCTTTCGGAAACGATATCGATAATATCGAGCCGGGCTTTGATTTCATCAACGGAGGTCATGGCAGCCTATCAAGGGGTCAATGAATTGGGAATCGTGGTTGGATTATACCAGCAGTAGATCATAGTTTTAGATAAAGGGTCAGGTTTCTACGGGAATCGTTAAGGTAAACGAGCAATTTCAACCTCTCGTTAAGCACGGTTAGTAGTGCACAGCGGCTAACTGGATAATAATTAAAAAAAGCTGCCGTGAAGTTACGACAACTTATAGATAAAAATCTAATATGTGAAGTTTTCTGTCAGCAAATAGTTTAGTGCAGGGTGTCTATATATAGAGAGTCAACAATGCCAACAATCACCGAGATGACACAACCATCAGGGTTGTTAAGTGCCTGGCGGGCGCCGTTGCCTTCCCGATTAACCAATACCGTATCACCGATACCTGCTTGGGTATTATCAAGCGCAACAAAATCTCCCTCACTGGAATCGCCGGGCAAGGTCAGCGGTTGTACAACCAGCAAGCGCCGGTTTTTAAAATGGGCATGGCTGATCGTAGTAACGATTGTGCCAACTACTTTTCCTAATATCACGTATACTGCACCCATCCCTCTTTGAGGGTGTAATCAAACTCGCCGTCAGGACGAACGACTAATTCATCCACAATCCCAATTAAAGCCAAATCAACAGGTACGAACTTGTGCTCTTTCATCGCCAGTGCGGCCTCACGAGAGCGTACCATAACGCATAAATCTCCTGGGCCGGCGTGAACAACATCAACCGCGACCTGCATCGTGCCCGTGGGTTCCATTTTTCGATTTAGCGGTTGTACGACGAGCAGCTTCATCCCAGTCAGATCAGGATATTTCATCGTGCAAACGGCTGTGCCGCGTACTCTGCCAAATAGCATTGGATAACCCTTATTTCGTATCGATGTTCTGCAATATGCGCCGGATGATGGTCTCTAATAGTTTGGGGTCAACCGTATCGCCCAGGCGAGCAATTGTTGCCTCATAAACTTGTTGGTAAATATCGTCACTTGACGATTTTATAGCCGGTCTCACTTGCGATGCGCTTGGGGAATCGAGTTTGGCGAGATAAGGTCGCTCTGGCGCACTGGGTGGTCGTTCTCGCAGCAGCTCAACACCGAGGCGCAGGGCTTTATCGCGCGCTAAATCGGTAAGCACAACATCATCATCAATGACCAAAGAAAGTACGCCGCGCTTGACCATATCCTCGATATCGCGTTCGGTATAGAACTCTTTTGGCATGGATACCTCCTCTTGTAACCTTAACGGATTTAGGGCCGTTAAGAGATTAGAATTTACTCTCGACGCCTTCCAAACTCTCGAGCGCCTGGATGGCCGCATCGCGGGCCGTTTTTGCTTCAGCCTCTGTGCCGGATAACCACATGCGGCCAAAACGCCCCACGGATGTGACATGCACAATATCGATGGTGGCTGTCTTTTCGGCTTCGTTGCAGGCGTAGTTGATATAGGCTGCGGGAAAGCACTCTACAACCAGTAAGGTTTGATGGGGTACCAGCATGCTGCCGCGCCGCCATCGGTTGAGCAGTTGAGCCTGATAGGGATCAATTTTGGTGATCAATTGCGTAGAAGCAATTTGCGGGCGGATACGGTCTTCGATATTTAATCCTAACCTTTCCAAGACAATACGTCCCGATTCGATCACTGCGGCCTGATTGAGCGAGTGCACTTCGAACATGCCAAACTCGCGCTCTACAACCTGTGCGCCGGGTTTTGCCTCGGTAGCTTTTACCGCGATATCCACCGTGCGAAAGACTTCATTACCGGGGGCCATCTCGATATATAACGCAGCCATGCCCTCAATCGGCAAATCACCTTGCGTTATGGTGCCTACAAAGGCCGCGTACTGCGGCTGCATCCGGTCTAAATAACAATAACACCTTAGAGAAAATTTATCAGCCATAGTTTTTTCCTACTTGTATAAATGCGAATAAAATCGTGACTTTCCATTACCAATAATCTGTTGAACTTCACAACGTCCCGATTTCATACGCAGAAGACCAACACGGCATCCTGCTTTTGGACAAGAATGAAATAATACATCTCATCGTCGTTTTCGCAGTATTGCGATAAAAAACCTGATTCGTGATGATGTGTACATTTACATCGATTGCTGGTCGTGCATGGCAATCCCTATTGGAGTTACATACACTGGCAAATCAGGCACATGGGTTGCAATTCCAGCGTATTTTTCGATAACTTCGGCCATGCCGGGGTAAGCACACGGACCGCCTACCAGAGTAATGCTATCGACCGGTGCATCACAGGCCTGGATGTGCCGCAGCACAATGCTGGCAACTTTTTCCATCACTGGACGTAGCGTCGGAAACAGCCGAGTTTGTTCAGTTGGATCGATCTTCAAGGCTTCAGCCTGCTCAAAAGGGATATCAAGCGAGCCGGCTACGACCAGCGAGAAATGCGTGCCGCCGGTGGCTTCATCGGCTGTGTAAACTACTTCTCCATCGCGCAAGATTGCGATTCCTGTTGTGCCGCCGCCCACGTCAACAATGGCGCCATTGGTTAAGCGTAGTAAAGCATTGGCAGCGCTGGGCTCGTCAATCAAATTGGTGCAGTGCAACCCGGCTGCCTCAACAACATTTGCCACAGCTTGTACTTCCACGCGCGGCACACCTGGAGGGTAACCACTGGCGGCATGCGTTAGTGTTAAACCTAGCCGCTGCTCCACGCGGGCTTTCATCGCACTGAGCAAATCGACCGCGCCGATAAAATCAACTACCAAACCATCGCGGACTACCTGAGCAAACTGATACTCGCCTGCTAGAGGTTGCATATGCCGATCGAGCACAACCAACATCAAATAGGCCGTCCCCAAATCCACGCCAACATGCAGCGGTCCTTCAGGAGGGCTTTCGAAGCGAGCAGGTTCCACATCATGGATCCAGTGGATAACTTGCTGGGCTTTAAGCAGCGTGCTAAGACTGTCTGGCGCGCCTATTTCTTATCGCCTCCGCTGCGACCGCCGAAACCACCCTTTGCCTGTTGTGGCAGGATCATTTCAACATTTTCATGCGGGCGTGGTATCACGTGAACGGAAGTTAGTTCACCAACGCGTTTAGCGGCAGCAGCACCGGCATCCGTAGCTGCTTTTACGGCGCCAACGTCGCCCCGTACCATCACGGTTACAAAGCCGCCGCCGACATATTCCGAACCAATCAATACCACGTTGGCAGCTTTTACCATGGCATCGGCAGCCTCAACGGCGCCAATCAAACCACGGGTTTCAACCATACCTAATGCGATTAATGCTGGATCTTGTGCCATAATTCTCTCCTATCTTATCTTTTGCCGATTATTCGATATGTATATACCGATAAAACAACTACTTCTTCAAAATTTCTCGAACCACTTCTTCTACCACGGCTTCAATCTTATCGTAGGATACGCCGTGAACTGGCCCCGCGGGGACTGAACCATCCCGCAGTGCTTCTACCGGTGGACGCTGGGTCTCATAAGCTATACGTTTTATGTTGAACAAATGGTACACGGTAATATTATCGCCCGTGATCGAACCACCAATGCCTCCCGACCCCAGGGTCAGCGAAGGCATGATATTAGTGGTCATGCCGATCATGCCCAATGTTCCCATCGTGTTAACGCCAATACGGAAAACCGGTTTTTCTAAGCCAAAAGCCATGATGATTTTTTCGTCGGTGGCGTGCAGCACAACACTATGACCGCGGCCGCCGAAGTTGATCAATTCGACACAGCGATCGCAACCAGCTTCCCAGCCATTGGCTTCATACCAACCGAGCACGGTGGTTAATTTCTCTCGGGAGAGTGGTTCTTCACGACCTACCATGCCTAATTTTGCAACCAGGATGCGGGCCTGAGCTGGGACGCGAATCCCGCACATCGCAGCGAGATATTGCGGGGATTTGCCCACCGTCTTTGGGTTAATGGTTCCATTAGGAAAAAAGAGTGTGCTGCCCAAAGCTCTGGCTTGTTGATTATCAACAAAATAAGCACCTTCGGCTTGCATTAATTGCTGCAAACGAGCGGCAATCGGACGATCGGCCACAACCGCTTGTTCGGTAGCGCAAATGGTCGAGTGGTCAAAAGCTTTGCTGCCAACAATATAGCGAGCGGCTTTCTCTAAATCGGCGCTGCGATCAACGTAAACAGGCACATTGCCTGGGCCCACACCAAAAGCCGGTTTACCTTGCGAGTGCGCGGCTTTTACCATGTCGCCACCGCCCGTCGCCAAGATCACGGCTGTATATTTGTGAGCCATCAGCGCTTGGGTGCCGTCCAGACTGATCACTGTCAGACAGTTGATCAAGCCATCCGGAGCGCCAGCGGCTTTTGCCGCAGCGGCCATTAATTTTGCCGTTTGGGATGTGCAATTTAGCGCGGATGGATGGGGGGCAACCACGATGCCGTTACGGGCTTTGACCGAGATCAGAATTTTGTTTATTGTTGTGGAAGTTGGATTGGTGCTAGGTATTAACGCGGCTACAACACCCATTGGCCAGGCAATCTCGACCAATTTTTTGGCTTTGTCGTGACGCACAACGCCCACTGTTTTAATATCCTTTATGCTATCCCAGACGCCTTTCGAGCCAAACTCATTCTTGAGTTTTTTGTGCTCCGGTACGCCAAAGCCGGTCTCTTCAGCAGCTAAACGCCCCAATCTTTCGGAGGCCTGAAAAGCAGCCTGTGTCATGGCCTCACAAACGCGGTCAACTTGTGCTTGACTGGCTTTGGCCCAAATTTTCTGGGCAGCGCGGGCGCGCTTGACCAAAGTGCGGGCTTCTTGGATCGATAGCAAATCTTTGTCGAGTTGTGGCATGCGTCAGTCCAATTTTTGGTAATAGACCTCTTGCAAAAGTCTGAGTTTTTACTCCGCTTTAGCCGCCGTCCTCGGCGGCGGGTACGGCGCCTAGAGCACGTTTGCAAGAGAAATAATCTGCGAAACGTAATTTTATTTCAGGTTGCTGCTCAGCCCTGGTGATAGGCAACTTTTCCGCCAACAACCAGGTGATCAATCACCGCCATGATAACGGCATCTACGGGGGAATTTCTTGTAATCGTTGTTTGGCGTCCACCGGAACCATGCGCGGTCAGTACCAAGTCACCGATACCGGCGTCCAAGGTGTCGACAGCAACATAGGGTTTGCCATAAGGCGCGCCATCTTCGTCGGCAGGGCGCAAGATCAGCAGTTTGCAACCGACTAATGTTTCATCCTTTATCGTTGAGACGGTTGTTCCAATCACTCGAGCAATCAACATGCGGTTTCTATCCGTTTAACTATATTTTTATTTACGAAATGTTCGCCAATTATGAGTAACTAGATTACGCTTTGCGAAAAACAACATCACCATCAACTTCCAGATGGTCAATCACGGCGATAATTACAGCATCTACCGGGCAACCTTTGGTTAGTGTTGTTTGACGGGCGCTGGAGCCATGCCCTGTCAGCACCAAATCACCTACGCCGGCATCCACTAAATCTACACCAACATAAGGTTTGCCAACAATCTCTCCATGTGGGTCCGTTTGACGCAGCAGTAATAATTTATCGCCGCGTATTTTGGGGTCTTTTATGGTTGAAATTGCTGTACCGATCACCCTGGCAATGTACATTAAATTATCTTTACCTCAGTAGACCTCTTGCAAAAGTCTTTTTTTACTCTGCTCTCGCCGCCGAGGACGGCGGCGAGGTTCCCGATAATGGCAGGGGGTAGTAACGCCGCCTAGAGCACGTCTAATAAGCTTAATAAGCTGCTGCCGCGACCATAGGTTTTGCCACGGGGATGCCTGCGCGATGAGCTTCTAGCTCGCCTTGAACGATCTTAATGCCGGCGCTGGCGCCAATGCGCGTTGCTCCTGCCGCGACCATTTTCTTAGCGTCGTCATAATTTCTTACACCGCCAGAGGCCTTGACACCCATCTCCGGGCCGACAACGCGGCGCATGAGCGTGACATCTTCAATAGTCGCTCCGCCACCTGAAAACCCGGTGGATGTTTTGACAAAATCTGCACCCGCTTCTTTGGAGAGCAAACAGGCGGTCACTTTCTCATCGTTGGTCAGCAACGATGTTTCGATGATCACTTTGACTAAGGCACCAACAGCATGGGCCATACGCACAACGCTATTGATATCTTTGGCGACTAAATCATAGTCTTTGGCTTTTAATGCACCAATATTGATGACCATATCAATTTCCGTGGCGCCGTCCCGAATAGCAGTTTCAGCTTCAAAGGTTTTTACATCCGGGGAGGAGGCTCCAAGAGGGAAACCGATCACGGTGCAAACCTTGACCGAGCTGCCTTTTAATAAATCGGCACACAGCTTTACATGTGTGGGGTTAATACAAACCGAGGCGAATTCATATTTGCGGGCTTCGAAACATAACTGCGCAATCTGATCCGCGGTTACATCGGGCTTCAATAATGTGTGGTCGACATATTTGGCTAAGCTTGGGTCGTCAGGAATTGCCCCAAGGGATGAGCTAATACGAGTCGCACCCGCGCTAACAACACGACCAACGCGGTCGTAACAAGTGCGCACACAAAGGCCGTCAGCGCATTCTTCTGAGCAGTAATCGCCCTCAGGTAATCCAACGCGCTGCTCTTGCTCGGCAAGCGCAATCAACACCTCGCGGGTGATGATTGCAACAATTTTCTCGACTTTTTCCATTTCCGGACACATAATTCTTTTATTCCCTATCTTGCTCAATTTTCATGATCTTGCTTACACGGCGAGTATGCCGCCCGGCGGCGAAATCCGTTTGGAGCCAGGTGAGTGTTATTTCTCGGGCTAAATGCGCTCCAATTAAACCGGCACCTAAAGTGAGTAAATTGGCTGCATTGTGCTCGCGGCTGTTAACCGCTGTTGCGTGGTCGTAGCACAACGCAGCACGTACTCCGGGCACTTTGTTGGCGGCCATGCAGCTTCCAATACCAGCACCATCGATCATGATGCCGCGCCAGGCCTCCCCATTGCTGACTTTAAGCGCTACCGCAAGTGCAAAGTCAGGATAATCGACAGACTCAGTGCTGTAGGTGCCACAATCATCAACTTGATATCCTTGCTCCTGGAGAAGTGCTTTTAAATTCTCCTTGAGAGGGTAGCCGCCATGGTCAGCGCCCAGGGCGATGGTACGGCCTGTTTTTTCTGCGCTTTGAACATTGTCCAGCACCTGAGTGGTTGGCTGTGAAACAGCATCAGCCGTTGTGGCTGGTTTAGATTGGCCTCCACCTGTTGTGCGCTGCACAACTCGTTGCACAATATCCTGAAGTTCAGAATCGGAGAGTGTACTCATCGTTCATTCATCCCAGGTTGATGTTAATAAACATCTGCTTCTAGCTGCAAGGGCACCATTTGAAAAGCTGCTCTTGCTGATGAAGTTTGTAATTGTAAGTTGGTATAAAAACGGAACCGATCACCGCGTAACTCCGAATCAACATATTCAATAACCTGACCCGTCGCCAAGCGCGTTTCACGGTGGAACATGAGCACCACCGCTGGCGGAGTTAATCCTAATAGTGCAGTTACTTCAGGCGTAGCAATACCTGCTTCGATGATTTGCTCGGCGTGGTCAGGCATCCTCCTATATACAGTGGAGAGTGTTTCGTAGAGCGAGTCCGTGGAGAAATCGAAATCTAAGATCCCTGGGCAAAGCTGATGCGGCAAATACGCGCGCTCAATGGCTGTGGGTTCGTCATCCATCAGGCGTACCCGATAGAGAAATACAACCTCTGCCCCCAGTTGGATTTGTAAGCGTCGAGAAAGTAAAGGATCAGCAGGGATTATTTTTGCTTCCAGTACTTGGCTGGTTACTTTCTTGCCGCGTAGTTGCATTTCATGCGTAAAGCCGAGCAAGTAATCTGCAGATTTGTCGAGTCGCTGATTGACAACAAAAGTGCCCACACCCTGCACTGTTCTCAAAATGCCAACATTGACCAATTCATGAATTGCACGGCGCACAGTATCGCGTCCAACGGTGTGGATTTTACAAAGCGCACTTTCCGAGGGTATTTTTTCGCCAGCATTTAAATGCCCCGATTCCACTTGTTGTCGAATCGATTCGGCTACAGCTTGATAGAGGGGCTTTGCTCGTTGATCTCCGTTTATACTTTTTCTCATGATGTTCTAGTTGTTGCCAACATGTAGGAACATGTTCTAACAACATTATAGCATCGCTTATCAAAGAGTCAAGGGATAAATAGTTTTAGCTGTGGAAAATGAATACGCTATGATCTCGCCTACCTTGGCGGAAGCGTGTCTTTTTATTCAAAAAGACGATTTCCCTGACAGCTATATAAAAAAACGCACACGTTTGCTGATATAATCCCTTGCGTCCCCCTCCTTTTGTTGCAAAAAACATATCATCATGGCTCCTACCCTAACCTCACAGCTAAAAACTGAAGCCTTACGTTTGGGTTTCCATCTTGTTGGTGTAACCACGCCAGAGCAGCCAGCACACCTGGATATCTATGAGCGTTGGTTAGCTGAGGGATATCACGCTGATATGTCCTGGATGGCGACAGAACGCGCTCGCCAACGCCGTGCCGATCCCCGCCTGATTTTGCCCCAATGTCAGTCTATTATTATGTTAGCCATTCGCTACCCGTGCTCGCCGCAGAAATCAGAACCCTCAAATGGTCAAATAGCATCTTATGCTTGGGGCCATGATTATCACGACGTGCTGCCCCGGCGGCTCAAGGCGCTGGCTGCCTTCCTTGAAACCAAAGTAAGCTGTGCAATATCCTATCGCTGCTACACAGATACCGGACCCATTCTTGAACGCGAACTTGCTCACAGGGCCGGCTTAGGTTGGATTGGCAAAAATGGCAACCTCATTAATCCCAAAATAGGCTCTTATTTTTTACTGGCCGAAATTTTACTTGACCTCGTTTTGCCCGTCGATGCCCCTTTTACCAGCGATCACTGCGGCACATGTACCCGCTGCATTGCAGCCTGTCCCACAAACTGTATCCTACCCAACCGTACCATTGACGCTAATCGCTGCCTATCGTATCTCACAATCGAGCGTAAGGATGCTGTCCCAATAAAGATGCGTGAGAATATCGGGCATTGGCTGTTCGGGTGCGATATCTGCCAGCAAGTTTGTCCTTGGAATCATAAAATTACCGATAACCAGGTTGATGCTGCTTTCACCCCTCGCAGTGGCGTGCCGATAACCGACCTGGCATCTGAATTGATGTTGTCGCCGGGTGATTTTAACCTCAAATTCAAGGGCAGTCCCGTCAAGCGTGCCAAGCGACGCGGTTATTTGCGTAATGTGGCTGTTGTTTTGGGCAACCTTGGTGATCCATCCAGCGTGCCGGCGCTTGTAGGAACGCTCACAGACATAGAACCTCTTGTACGCGCTCATGCAGCTTGGGCCTTGGCTCAGATTGCTGGCGGGGCAGCTCAAGCCGCGCTGCAAAGCGCTATCTCGCGAGAATCTGATGCTTATGTACGCTCAGAAATTCAATCCGCATTAGCCAGCATTGACATCTAAACAATGATACCTAGAAAAGTAAGCGCGCTTATTTTTGTCCTTACCATCACCCTTAGCGCTTGTGCACCTCCCACGGCACCCCCATTACCATCACTCGCAGCAACAACAGCCGTCGCAGCAACAACAATCTCGGTGTCGGCTGCCGCGCCCAACCCGGTTACAGCAACGCCTCCGCCAACGTTAACGTCAGCGCCAATGACGCCAACGTTGGAGCCAACACATATCCCCGTTACTGAGATCATTTTCACAGGCTCATTAGTGCCTGCCCGTTGTGTGCAAGCGGCTATTGATGAGGTCGGGCAGGCCGATTTCCTGTACGATGATGTGCGTGGGTTGCTTAGCGAAGCTGACCTGACCGTTGGCAATCTGAACGCGACTATCAGCGACCATCCCCCTCACACGGGTTGTGTCAAAACTTTTGTGCTGGTTGGAAGTGCTAACAACGCCGATGCGATGGCTAGAGCCGGCTTCGACCTGATGAGTGTAGCCACCAATCACATAAAGAATTGTGGCCTGACCAATTGCGGCGACCGCGCCTTTTTTGATACGCTGGCTAATCTCCACCGAGTCAAGATTAACACGGTCGGAGCAGGGGAAGATCTCGATGCAGCCTTGGCGCCTGTTGTTATCATGTTGCACGGCACTCGTTTTGGATTTGTCTCACTTGGTGAGCTAGAACCTCGCGCCTTTGCCGGCACGAACACTCCTGGAATTGCCGTACTCACCGATGAAAATTTAGTCGCCTCTATTGCGGCTGTGCGCGCCATCTCGGACGTTGTTATCTTTATGCCGCATTGGGGGCCAGAAAACAGCGCTATGCCTAACTATTCCCAATTGCATTATGCGCAAGTTGCGGTTGAAGCAGGTGCAGACCTTGTTGTTGGCAATCACACTCACGTGATCCAAGGCTATCAAGATGTGCAGGGTGTTCCGGTTTTTTATGGGTTGGGGAGTTTTGTTTTTGATCAAAATTGGGAACTAAACAATCAGGGTCTCGTATTGCGAGTGCGTTATCAAGGTGCTCAACTCTTAGATTTTGAACTGATCCCCGTACATATTGATGCCAATGGCCATGTGGCTCCTGCCGATTCTCTAGAGGCTGATCAGATCATCACCCGCATTGAAGCTGTCAATGCTCGCATTCCTAAACCATCAAATGAAGAATGAAAACAATTCATCCTGTTGAAAAAGTCGATGTTGTGAGCAAATCCAATCTCAATAACCTGGTTTTGAACCAAAAAAATATCGGGAGTCTGTGCTTGAAAGGTCTTTTCAGATTCCCCCGCTGCGATCATCACTCCTTCAATGTTCATCTTTAGTAGACACTTCAAACGAAAGCATCTCAACCGGTGAAACTCCTGGGCTTCCCCCAACAAAGGCTCAACCCATACACGCCATTAGCGCATGTCCTTTTGGTACGCTTCCGTCTGGCGGTAAGCTGTTGCTTTATCAAGATACCCCTGGAAGATTCCAAGTTCATAATCTCGCCGATGGCTCAAGAGAACGCGCTCTTGGTCATCAAAAATAAATGCAAAAGCTCCAAGAGTAAACAGAATACTCATTTCCTATGTGAATGGCTTCAAAAGCTTGCTGCACAACGAGGACATTACTTGCCGTGCGTTTTAGCGTCGAAAATTGCTTATACCAGGACAAAATGTTTGCAAATCGCGCTGCTTACCCTCCCGGAACAGCTTGGACAGGTGCAATTGGGTTATGTATTTACTGCACCACACTTACCAGTTTTGTCATGATGAAGCTCAATAGCTGCTTGGTGCCAAAAGCTGTCATTTAACTAATTATAGGGTGATAACGCATTCTGTGAAGAGAAGAAAATTAGATTTTTACAGCAACGAGTAAGAGTTACATATAAATGTTTTGGGCAATTAATTTTATCTGCATCGAGGATGGCAACTGTATCAAACTCAAGACCTTTTGTTAGCAAGGTTGTACCAATACATTTCCCTGTAATTTTTCTGCCAGATCGTCTAATAACATTACGGTGATTTTTCATCGCTTCATCAACGGATGTTTCTTCCAAAGCAGCTTGTTTGAGAGATTTTAGTAGCGCATATAAAAGTCCATCTCTTTTGTATTTGATTTTTAGATTATTCTTTAATTCCGAAATAATGTTATTCATGTTATCTGCTGAAGGATTTGATATAAAAAGATTTATCACATTTCTTAACCTATCGGCTGTTATTTTGTCAGCATCGTTTCGTTTGTTTTTTATATCATTTTCATTAAACCAGTTATCTAACCCGCCCTTATAAAATATAGTTTCTAGAACATCTTCTTTTATTCATTTTACAGGCTTTATAGCGGCGTGGCTATCCTCAACAACTTCGGATTGACAACGGCCCCGAGTTGATCTCCCGTAAGTTGGCTGCCTGGGCTAAAGAACACAAAGTCGAATTAGCCTTTATCCAACCAGGCAAACCTGCTCAAAACGGTTATATTGAAGGGTTCAACCGTACTTATCGTGAAGATGTGCTTGATGCTTATCTGTTTAGCTCAATTCACGAAGTGCAAGCGATCACAGAAGATTGGTTAGAAGAATATAATGCCATCCGGCCCCATGATGCTTTGGTTGGTTTGCCGCCTTACCTATACGGATCAATTAATGCCTAATCCTCCCCTTCTACCCTGCGCGAAATATGGGAGCTTGACAAGTGAACTTCGCTAAGGGCGATAAAGGGAAAATGATCCTATTCTTTAACCTGAACAGATGCCTGGCTGACGATATCGTATTTCGAAGAAGATGCAACTAATAAAGTCTCCGTCAATAACTCTTCAATTTGAATCATCTTATTTTTGATTGGCAAACTGGTAATACCAACATCCAATTCAGCCGAAATTATTTTTCGAACAATCTCTTCAGTTAAATTTTTATGGACTTCTAAAGAGGCCTGCGGAAACTCTTGACCAAATCGTCGAATAACGTTTGGGAGTATAAAAGGGGACACAATGGCAATAAAGTTTTCTAGTTGGTGAATTTCCATTTCTACTCTTATTGCTATAGACATTAACTATAATATTGGCAATTGATATTTTACAATTACATCATTTTTTTGTATAATGAAATTGTCAAAATAATTGAGGAAGCGGGATTCAACAGAAGAAAAATCCAATGGTAACGAAACACTATTCATAAGTCTAGACAACGAAAGGAGACAAAATCATGAGTGAAGATAGCAAGTGCCCAGTAACGGGCGGGGCTAACAATCCCACTGCCGGTAGTGGCACATCGAACAGGGACTGGTGGCCGAACCAGTTGAACATCAAGATTCTTCATCAGAACCCTAGCATGAGTAATCCGATGGACAAGGAGTCCAACTCCGCCGATGAATCCAAGAAACTCGACCTGGATGCCCTGAAAAAGGATCTCTATGCTCTGATGACCGACTCGCAGGATTGGTGGCCGGCCGATTACGGTCACTACGGGGGGCTATTCATCCGGATGGCCTGGCACAGCGCAGGCACCTACCGCACCGGCGATGGCCGCGGCGGCGGCGGCACCGGTAATCAGCGCTTCGCGCCGCTCAACAGCTGGCCTGACAACGTGAACCTTGATAAGGCACGCCGGTTGCTCTGGCCGATCAAGCAGAAATACGGCAACAAGATCTCGTGGGCCGACCTGATGATCCTCGCAGGTAACTGCGCCTTGGAGTCGATGGGCTTTGAGACCTTCGGCTTCGCGGGCGGACGTGAGGATATCTGGGAGCCGGAAGAGGATATTTACTGGGGAACCGAGAGCGAATGGCTTGACGACAAGCGTTACTCCGGCGAACGCGATCTCGAAAACCCACTCGCCGCCGTGCAGATGGGCCTGATTTATGTAAACCCGGAAGGACCTAATGGAGAACCTATTCCGGCAGCTTCTGGACATGATGTTCGAGAGACCTTCGCTCGTATGGCCATGAATGACGAAGAAACTGTTGCTCTGATTGCAGGTGGACACACCTTTGGTAAAGCTCACGGCGCTGGTGATGCCGCGCTGGTTGGTCCGGAACCTGAGGCCGCCGGCATCGAGGCGCAGGGCCTCGGCTGGAAGAGTACCTTTGGCAGCGGTAAAGGCGGCGATACGATTGGCAGCGGCATCGAAGGAGCCTGGAAGCCGAACCCGACTAAATGGGATATGGGCTATTTGAAGGTGCTGTTCAAATATGAGTGGGAACTGCTAAAAAGTCCTGCAGGAGCTTATATATGGCTTGCAAAGGATGTTGATGAAGAGGATATGGTAGTTGATGCACATGATCCGACCAAGAAACATCGCCCTATGATGACTACTGCCGACCTTTCTCTCAAATTTGATCCTGCCTACGAAAAAATCTCTAAGCGCTACCTTAAAAACCCTGAAGAATTCGCGGATGCCTTTGCCCGTGCTTGGTTTAAGCTGACCCATCGCGACATGGGCCCTCACTCGCGCTATCTTGGTGCGGAAGTACCTGAAGGAGAACTGATCTGGCAAGACCCGGTGCCCGCAGTCGATCATGAGCTAATCGACGCACAGGACATCGCAGACCTCAAGAGCAAGATTCTTGCCTCGGGCCTGTCGATCTCGGAATTGGTTTCGACCGCCTGGGCATCGGCGTCCACGTTCCGTGGCTCCGACAAGCGCGGTGGGGCGAACGGGGCGCGCATTCGTCTTGCGCCACAGAAGGATTGGGAAGTCAACCAGCCAGCCCAACTGAAAGCAGTGTTGCAAACTCTTGAGAAAATCCAAAAGGAGTTCAACAGCATGCAGTCAGGCGGGAAGAAGGTTTCGCTCGCCGATTTGATAGTCCTGGGTGGATGCGCCGGTGTTGAGCAGGCTGTGAAGAATGCCGGTCACGATGTGACCGTTTCTTTCACACCGGGACGCACGGATGCGTCGCAGGAGCAAACCGACGTGAAATCATTCGCCGTACTCGAACCAGCTGCAGACGGGTTCCGTAACTACCTCAAAACCAAATATGCCGTATCTGCAGAGCAACTGCTGGTTGATCGGGCGCAACTGCTGACGCTGACCGCTCCTGAGATGACGGTTCTCGTTGGAGGTATGCGCGTCCTGAACGCCAACTTCGGACAATCCCAGAACGGCGTCTTTACCAAACAACCAGCGACGCTTACCAATGATTTCTTCTTAAATCTGCTCGATATGAACACGGGGTGGAAGGAAAACTCGGAAGACGAAAATGTCTTCGAGGGTCGTGATCGCGCGACGGGCGAACTCAAGTGGACCGGCACCCGTGTCGACCTCATCTTCGGTTCGAACTCGCAGCTCAGGGCGCTTGCCGAAGTTTATGCTCAAGATGACTCGCAGATGAAGTTCGTGCAAGACTTCGTGGCGGTCTGGAACAAGGTGATGAACGCGGATCGCTTCGATCTTGCTCGCTGATCTTTCTCTTGCAGAATTAAAGTAGAAGACCACGGAAGAAAGCTTCGCATATTAGCGATAAGGTTCTTCAAATGCTAACAAAAAAGTCACCCGTTTGGGTGACTTTTTTGTTTATCAAACGATTTCTATTCAGCAATAGTGCCAGATGCCATACTCTCGATTATTTCACCGCAGCCAAGTGCTTGCAAAAAACGCGCCAATTCTCCCACCCCGGATACCCGCAGTGGGGGAATCCGTAGGATGGATTTTTGGTTTTGTTATAAATGTTGCGCCAATTATATGACCCTTTATTTATCTCGGCGTTCGTTTCTCCCTGATTGCTTGGGATATCCAGGCCAATGCAAAGAAAATCGTTGCAGTAAGTACAATCGCTGGACCCGACGGCAGGTCAGCATAATAAGATAAGTACAGACCGATTACCCCTGAGGCGGAGGCAATCGTAGCGGCGAGTGCCATCATCACAGGTAAACGTTTGGTTAGTAAATAGGCTGTCGCTGCAGGTGTGACCAGCATTGCCAACATCAGCGCGACACCCACGGTTTGCAGCGAAACGACAATCGCCAGCGCGATTAAGACCAGCTGCAAGTATTCAAAAAAGGCTTTCGGAATGCGCAAAGTAGCAGCTAAGACTGGGTCAAAGGTCAGCACCAAGAATTCTTTATAAAATCCTGCTACCATCAATATGATCACGGTGCTGAAACTGCCAATGAGTAAAAGCTGGCCGTCTGAAACGCCCAGTACATCGCCAAAAAGAAAGTGGGTTAAATCAATAGTGTAGCTGCCGGTCGTAGAGATGATGGCAATGCCTAAAGCAAACATCCCGGCAAAGATGATGCCTAGTGCGGTATCTTCTTTTACTTTAGCACCTTTGCTGATTGCGCCCATACCCAACGATACCAAAACTGCGCTCCCCGCGCCCCACCAAAAAACGGCATCCTTGGCGCCACCCTCAACCCAATAACCAATAGCCACACCGGGTAAAATGGCGTGCGCTAAGGCATCGCCAAAAAACGCCATGCCGCGTAGTACAACATACGTACCAACTGTGGCGCAAACCACGCCGGTAAAAATGACCGCGATCAAGCCGCGCACCATGAAAGCATATTGAAAAGGGGCTAATAGCAAATCAATCCAGGTCATGGTGATCCCCTTCGCAGCACGAATCTTGGATTGCGAGCGTTTGGCCATCTTCGGTCACTAAATGCAAATGCCCGCCATAAGCCTGGCTGAGTACCTCTGGCACAAGAACTTGCTCGGGAGACCCGAAGCTGATGATATCGCTATTGAGCAGCATGATGCGGTCAAAATGTTTTGCAGCCAATTTTAGATCGTGCATGGATACGAATAAGGTTACTCCTTGTTGGTGTAATTGACTTAAGATTTCGAAAATAGTTTCTTTGGATGGTTGATCCAATCCTGTCAGCGGTTCATCCATAAGCATTAACTCTGCTTCTTGCGCCAACGCGCGTGCAATAAACATGCGCTGCTGCTGACCGCCAGAAAGTTCGCTGATCTGGCGTTTTGCCAGGTCGGCCAGGCCCACAACTTCGAGAGCGTGGTGGGAAAAATCCCAATCTGCGGCTTTGGGCCAGCGGAATAGCCCTAGTTTGCTGACGCGCCCCATCATAACGACATCGGCTACGGTGACCGGGAAAGTCCAATCGATTTGGCTGCGCTGCGGAATATAGGATATACAAGTATGGCCTCCCGGCTCATAGCCATAGACGCGTACTACCCCGCTGCTGGGCCGTAAAACACCAGCAATGACTTTGAAGAGTGTGCTCTTACCAGCGCCATTGGGGCCCACCACAGCAACACGATCACTGGCCAGTAAATCAAAATTAATATTATCGAGCACAATGCCCGTATCATATTGCACTGTTAGATTCTCGACCGATAAGATTGGCGCATCATCTTGATGGTGCGCTCTCTTCCAAACGTAGGTAGGGTGTTTTAGCCAATTTTTCATGATAGTGCTTTTACTGCAGCGCGCCAACCATTGCGTTGACGTTGTATTGGGTAAATTTGATATAGCTGTCGGCTGGGCTGCCGGGGGGCGTTAGCGACCCCAAATAGAGGCGGATCAATGGTATGCTGGTATCTTCGGCCATACGCGCCGAGAGTGATGGATCAGAATCCATGCCGACAAAAATGGCCTGAACTTTCATGTTCTTGAATTAAATCTTGCAAAGCGGCTAATTGCTGACCCGATGGCTGGGCTTCGGTGGTTGGCGCCGGGATAACCGCGCCCAGTTGGATCAATCCATAACGATCTGCAAAGTAACCGAAAGATAGATGATCGCTGATCAGGATTCGATTCTCGGCTGGGATTTGTGCAATTTGCTCGTGTACCCAGGCGTCGAGATTTTCTAGCTCCGTGCGGTAAGCTGTTGCATTGGCACGATACTGCGCAGCATGGGCTTCATCAAAACGACTTAGTGTGCTGGCAATATTTTGTGTCCATACGATCATGTTTTTAGCATCCAGCCAGACGTGGGGGTCTTGCATCCCGTGGGCTTCATCAAGATTGTCGTCAGGGTTATTATTGAAGTCGCGCAGCGCGATTCCGTCTGAAACAGTAACAACTTCGGTTTGGCCGCTCACATTGTCGAGCATGGATTCAATAAATATTTCTAGGCCAACGCCATTGATGAAGATGATGTCGGCATTGGAAAGTACAGCCATATCGCGCGGGGTTGGCTCATAGGTATGGGGATTTTGCCCTGCAGATAATAAGATAGTTAAATCAATGGCCTCAGCCCCTATTAGCTGCACTGTCTCACCAACAAACGTTGTTGTAGCCACAACTTGCAGCTTTTGTGCACCATCATCAGGGCTAGCTATCGGCGTGCTGCAGGCTGTTAGGCTGAATAAAATGATCAAAATCCAGATTAAAGTTCGTTTCATATTTGTCAAGGGGTGTTTTGCTGGCAGGGTTCACATAAACCAAAAAGCTGTAGCCAGTGTTCTGTGATTTGAAAGCCGCTTTGGGTTTCAACCCGCGTGACCAGGGGATTAAGATTGTCACCATCGAAAAAGGCTGTTTGGCCGCATGCCTGGCAGATCACCAAATGCTGATGCCCTATCGATGCGGCCATATAAGCTTGACAGCCATTGGGTTGGTGCACGCGCTGGATCAAGCCCAGGGCATCGAGGGTTTCCAGAGTGCGATAAACACTGACCAGTCCTAGAGATGTGTATTGCACCCGAGCTATATTGTAGATTTGAGTGGGTGATAGTGCTCGCTGACTTTTTGCCAGCGTTGAAACCACAGCGCGGCGCGGCCGAGTCAGGCGATAACCATCATTTTTCAGGCAGGTGAGCCAAGTTTTTTCACGATTTAATATTTTTACAGGCATAGGTTACCAACCAAAGAGCTGTTGATGCAGAGGGTACTTCTTGCCGGCAAGAAGTTGATTGTATCTATTTGAGCTAAAGGCTAAATGAAAACGTTTTTCATTTAGCGCAGTGTTATTATACGGCTAAGCATGGGGCTGTCAAGTTCTATGTTGAGGTCCTGTAGAGCCTTTATGAATTTATTTGCATCCTCTTCTAAAGGCTGGTATCCTTGGGGCGAATAATAATTTAGTCTGCACCACAAAAAGAGGCTTATGTATATTGCAATTGAAGGAGTTATTGGTGTCGGAAAAACTACCCTGGCCCGTTTACTCAAACCGGTTTTTGAGGCAGATTTATTGCTAGAAGTTTTTGAAGAAAATCCGTTTTTGGCAGATTTTTACGGCGATCGTGTGCGCTATGCTTTTCAAACGCAAATTTTCTTTCTACTCAGCCGTTACCATCAACAACGCGCTGTTGTTGATGCGCTTACCCCGGACACGAAACTTTTGGCTGATTACACCTTTAAGAAAGATGCTCTTTTCGCGGGCATTAACTTGCAGGGAGATGAACTCGAAACATATTACGAAGTACACAATGCGCTTGCCGAGAAAATTCCCCTCCCTGATCTAATTGTTTACTTGCGAGCCAGCACGGACGTGCTCATGCAGCGCATTGCCCATCGTGATCGTCCTTATGAGCGCGATATGGCGCGTGATTATATCGACGAACTAAACCAGGCCTATGAAAATTATTTTGGCAGTGGTTATGATGGGCCGCCGGTTTTAATTATTGACTGTCACACCTTAGACGTTATTGCCAACGCTCATGATCTAAAGTGGGTAGAAGAACGCATTCGCCAAACATTGAAGATGTCCCCTCTACAAGCAGAATTGCTATGACCCAAAAGTGGGATGCGAAAATAGCGGTCTCTAGATTCTTCGTGGTAGAAAAAACAGTTCAGGTGTATTTTATGCGCAGCAGGAAAAACGCGCTCAGATCTTCCTTGACCGCGCCAATTTCCAGAGAGCCAATAAATGACAACTTTTTGCCATGAAAGACTAGGAGCTGTGGCATGCAAATGAATGCAGATACCTTACTGAAGTTTGCCGAGAACGAGGTCGAGAAACTAACGCACCGAAATTATGATATTGTCGCTGTTTATTTACGAGGCTCCGTAGCTTTGGAGCAGCCTCCTTTGCTTGGTGGCACAACCGATATAGATCTTGTTTTTATCCACAGCGAGCGACCTCAAGTTTCCCGAGAAATTCTACCTCTTAGCGATGATGTCCATCTTGATATCGCTCACCACGATCAAAAAGAGTACTTGGATCGGCGCGCTTTGCGAGTAGACCCTTGGATGGGGCCAAGTTTATTCAATGCGAAAGTGCTCTTTGACCCGCAGCATTTTATCGATTTCACCTTGGCCAGTGTCCGCGGCATGTTTGATTCCCCGGAAAATGTCATCCAGCGTGCCCGGTCGTTAGCTGAGGGTGCCCGCCAAACTTGGCTAAATTTACAAGCGTCACCTGTGACTCAGGACTATAAATTCATTAATACATATTTAGAAACGATTAACTTGGCTGCTAATGCAGTCGCTCTTTTAATTGGAGAACCCCTCACCAATAGGCGTTTTCTGACCGCATTCGCTGCTCGAGCATCAAGATTGGATCGTCCAAAAATGTATGCTGGTTTATTGGGTTTGATAGGCGCGCCTCAAGTTGAAGTTGCAAAGCTGGAGAGCTGGGTATCGGCCTGGGATATTAGTTTTAAGGCCTTGCAGGAGGATGTGCGCCCCATAAATTTGCATCTTTATCGGCGCAATTATTATTTGCGTTTCTTTGTTGCCCAGCTGACCGGCCAGGCCCCAAAAAACATGCTCTGGCCGCTGTTACAAACGTGGACACAAACAGTAGCCGCAGCGCCTCACGACCGCACAATTTCCCAAACATGGTTTGAAGCTTGCCAATATTTGGGGTTGTTGGGTGATGGTGTTGCCGGTCGTATAGCCGGTCTAGGCAGCTACTTAGAACAAGTCGAAGACGTGGTTGCATCCTGGGCAGGTGAACGGGGGGTATAACGGACCAGCGTAGCGAAAACACTACCCTAAAAATTTCGTATACGTATTTCGGTTAAAAAAAAGTCCTTGGGAATTTTTCCCAAGGACTTTTTTTATCTTTCTAATACCCTGAGGTTGGGCAGTAGCAAGTGAGGGTGCCCATAGGCTTACATCATGCCACCCATACCGCCGCCACCGGGCATCGGCATAGGCGGTTCATCAGCCGGGATATCGGTGATCAGGGCTTCGGTGGTCAGGATCATGGCAGCAATCGAGGCTGCATTTTCCAACGCACCGCGGGTAACTTTCGCAGGGTCGATAACACCCGCTTTGATCATATCAGTGTATTCTTCGGTTAGCACATCGTAGCCGATATTTTTGTTATTCTTCTCAGCCTGTGCGCGGCGGACATTCTCGAGGATCACGGCGCCGTCTTTGCCAGCGTTAGATGTAATCTTGCGCATGGGAACGTCCAATGATTCTCGTACAATGGCGACGCCAATTTGTGCATCGGCGTATTCCATCTTGAGATCATCTAATTTGCTCATTGCGTTGATCAAAGCAACACCGCCACCTGGGACGATGCCATCTTCAACAGCAGCGCGTGTGGCAGAAAGTGCATCTTCAACACGATGTTTCTTTTCTTTGAGTTCGGTTTCAGTAGCAGCGCCAACCCCAATAATTGCCACGCCTCCAGAGAGTTTCGCTAAGCGCTCTTGCAATTTTTCACTATCGTAGTCGCTGGTGCTTTTCTCGATCTCGGTGCGGATTTGATCAATGCGGGATTTGATTGCATTCGTGTCGCCTTTGCCGCCAACAATGGTGGTATTGTCTTTGGTAGAGACAATGCGCTCTGCCTGACCGAGGTCTTCAATGGTAACGCTGTCCAGCTTGCGGCCCATTTCTTCGGTAATCACAGTCCCGCCGGTTAAGATTGCAATGTCTTGCAGCATGGCTTTTCGGCGATCGCCAAATCCAGGGGCTTTGATGCCTAAAACATTGAGCATGCCGCGCAATTTGTTCAGTACCAGTGTAGCCAGTGCTTCACCATCAATATCTTCGGCGACAATGACCAGCTCACGTTTGCCCATCTGAACCAATTTCTCCAGCAACGGAACTAAATCCTGGGCAGCAGAGATTTTCTTATCATAGATCAATACGTAAGCGCTGCTGATGTTGGCTTCCATGGTGTCGGCATCGGTGATGAAGTAGGGTGAGAGATAACCACGATCGAATTGCATACCTTCGACATACTCGGTTTCAAACTCGAGGCCTTTGGATTCTTCAACGGTGATCACACCATCTTTTCCAACTTTATCCATCACATCAGCGATCAACTCGCCAATTTGGCGGTCTTGTGCTGAGATGGATGCCACGTTGGAAAAGATGGTGTGATCACCGTTGAAGAGTCCAAAGGCCTCGAGTTTGAAACCGAGTATGTCGAAGGTATGCAATTCGATCGTGGTTATCTCTCACCCTACTTCATCACCGATGCCGACTCCATGGAAGCCAACATCAGCAGCGCGTATGT
>PVMK01130853.1_pt1 | contig 47415 bp, 48 predicted proteins | sample 1853481 | NCBI WGS metagenome assembly PVMK01 (sample SAMN08533507, study PRJNA380276) | Marine sediment metagenome, whole genome shotgun sequencing project.
GATTTGAAGAAGCAATAAAAGAAATCAAAGCGGCTGTGGCCCGAACGGCTAAAAGCGGGGATTTGAAGGAAAAAAGGGCAGAGTATGGACGGAAAATTGTCGTGACGCTGTCGAGACAATTGAGCTGGAGCCATTTTGTTGGAATAATCCCTCTTAAAGGTGATATCCAATGCGATTTCTACGCCGAAATGTGCCGGGTGGAACGGTAGAGTGTTCGGACACTGCGGAAAAAAATTGACGGAATGCTTTATGACCGGACTCCCGAAACGTGAACTGCTGGAGCAGAAGCTTCACAAAGCGGTTGAATTGGCGCGGAAACAGCTGGAGGGAAAACCCACATCATAGTTCACGACATGTTATATCGGCCCGCATATCAGCAGCATGGGCAACCAACAGGGGTCTTACCGGATTGATTAAATTAGATATTCTTGAACAGACAGGAAAAGGACGAAGTACCAGATGTATTTTCAAAAAAATAGTTTGCTGGGAATCTATCGAAAATCTATCGACGTCTTTGATTAATATAGCGATTTCCTTTTGGGAATCGGGGTGGAAATAGTGGGAGAGCGCACATATTATTGCCTTTCTTCTTCGGAGAATAGGTATGCTGTCCCAGGCATTCCATAGTTCGGCACAAACAAAAAGGGGGTAAAAATGGCTGAAAGTCGATCTCACAAAACCACAGCAAACCGTATCGCTAAAAAGATGAATACTGAATATAACGCCGGAAAGGGCGTCGATATCAAGTCCACAAATGCAACCGTAGAGGTAGAAACTCCAGAAACCGTGGCCGATGCCCTGGGACAGTTACGAGGTCATCGTGGCCCGGCTTATATTGCCGGCACGAACAAAGAAGCTGTCAATAAAGCTATGGAGACAACAAAAGGGACTACGGTTGGCGTTATGGATAGCCAAGGAAACATCGTAAAGCCATCGACACGCAAACGATAAATGCCGTATAGAATCTGGGGCAGCACACATATTATTGCCTTTTTTCTTCAGCGAATAGGCATGCTGTCCATGAAATTGCGAGGGTTGACCCTGGATGATATGTACGAGATTTGACTGAGACTGATCAAATAATTAAGGAAATAAATGGAATTGATTTTATGTATTTATCAAACTTAAAACTTTGGAATTTCAGAAAATTCGGTTCAATGTCAGAGTTTGATCTTGAAAAACCTGATATGGATTTGAATTTCACAAAAGGATTAAATGTACTCATTGGTGAAAACGATTCAGGCAAATCTGCAATAATTGATGCGATCAAACTCGTTTTAAAGACACACAGTTACGAATGGATTAGAATAATAGAAGATGATTTTCACCAAGGAGTCGTAAGATTCAGAATAGAATTAGTATTTGATGATTTATCAGATGAAGAAGCTAAAAATTTTACAGAACGGCTTGGCTGGCATGGTGAAGGGGAAAGCGCTAAGCCATATTTGCGACTAATTTATGATGTAACAAGAAAAACCGAAAAGATATTCCCATCGGATGTTCATGCGGGAGTTGATGATATAGGCTACCAGTTAACTGCCGAAGCACGGGAATATTTAAAAGTAACTTATTTAAAACCGCTTCGTGATGCCATGGCAGAACTTACACCTAAAAAAAATTCAAGACTTTCCCAAATTTTGCAAGGACATGAAGCATTTAAAGAAAAAGAAGAATCTCATCATTTAGTAAAATTATTTAACAAGTTCAATATTTCAATTGAAAAATATTTTGAAGCAAAAACTTTAAAAGAAGGTAGTACGGATGAACTTGAGGACATTGAAGACCATAAGGGGAAGGAACTTAAAAATAAGATAGATGAATTTATACACGATTTTTACGATAAAACTAAAGAATCAAAATTCGGTGTTGTAGAGGGAAAACTCAAAAGCATTCTTGAAAAACTAGAACTCTCTATTAAAGACGAAGTAACCCCGGTTTGGGTACCCTAAATAGACTTTTTATGTCTTCTGAATTGCTTCATTTGGGTAAGGAAGATTGGAATGGTGTTCGTCTTGGTTTAATTGAAGAATTAGAAGCTCATTTGCATCCACAAGCCCAAATGCAAATAATTGAATCGCTTCAAGACCAAAGTGATATTCAATTAATTCTTACTACTCACAGTCCAAATCTTGCTTCTAAGGTTAAGCTGAAAAATTTAATTATCTGCAACAATAATAATGCCTTTCCTATGGGTAAAAACTATACAAAATTAGAAGATAAGGATAATAATTCAGATTATATTTATTTAGAAAAATTTTTAGATACGACAAAGGCAAATCTGTTTTTTGCAAAAGGGGTTATTCTTGTGGAAGGATGGGCGGAAGAAATATTACTTCCATCAATAGCAAAAAAAGTTGGAATCAACTTAACAGAAAAAGGTGTTTCAGTAGTGAATATCGGTAATACAGCATTTCTTAGATATTCAAAAATATTTCAAAGAAAGTATTATAAAAACTTTGGAAAAGATACCATTCAAATTGAGAAATCAGATGGCAATTTTAAAATCTTTTTTAATAAAACTAAAACTGAAGAAAATACCATAACTAAAGAAGCTTATTTAGAGTTTCTAAAATGGGTGAAGATAAATTATCAGGAAATGAATATTCCTGTATCAGTTATTACTGATTTAGATGTAAAACCAGATAATGAAAATGATATGAAAAACGGAAAAACAAAAAAGGAAATAGAAACTAAAAATAAAGAGACAAGATATAATGGACAGACAGTCAAAACATTCGTTTCACCTCACTGGACGTTCGAGTACTGTCTTTTTAAATCATCAAGTATAGGAAGTAAGTTTCAAGAGATAGTAAAAAATATTCATTCAAGAACTGATTGGACTGATTTTGAAACAAAGCTATCCCGAAAACTCATAGATAAAAGTTTAAATAAAACTGAAATTGCATATCGGCTAGCCCAAAATATAGAAAATGAGACTTCCGAAATAACTATTAATGAAAATGATAATCCAATCAAATATCTAATAGACGCTATAAAATATGCCGGTTCAAATTAATATAACAGACAAAGACATAGCTTATGCAGAAGGCATTCTTCTTTCAGAAAGTCATCATTTTGATGGTGAGAGAAGAAAATTCATTAAAAATCTTGAAACTATTGATTTGCAGGCTGTTCCAGGCAGTGGAAAAACAACCGTATTATTGGCAAAACTACTGACACTGGAAAAACACCTTCCTTTCGAAGACGGTTCTGGCGTTCTGGTTATTTCACACACAAACGCTGCCGTTGATGAGATAAAAACCCGGATTGCTAAGTTTTGCCCAAAGTTGTTTTCCTATCCAAATTTTGTTGGAACTATACAGAGTTTCGTTGACCTGTTTTTGGCAATACCATGTGGCAATAATGCACTGGGTACACGTATTTCTTGGATTGATACAGCAAAATATGAAAGTAATATTTTGACCAAGTTTAAAAGGGTATGTTGGTTGACTGAATATGATAAACCAGGAACATTTTTTTGGGGAAGACACATAGATAAAGCGAAGAATGAAGCAAAACAAAGCCAAAAAACCGAAGCAGATATTTGTAACGAGCATATGGAAAAAGAGATTAAAAACTTATTTTATGACTATTGTGATGAAAAGATAAAACGTATTGACAATAAAAAAGTGGTTTTGTCAGACAAAAAAAACAAAAAGTTTGATTGTCTAAAAACTATAATTACTGAAAGTGTATCAGAAGGAATAATTTCATACGAGTATGCTTTCAATATTGCCAAATTTTATCTAAAAAAATATCCTCAGATAAAAAATCTACTCCAAATAAGATTCCGATATGTCTTTGTAGACGAGATGCAGGACATGGACAAGCACCAATACGACTTGCTTGAAAATATTTTTTATAATAATGGCAATAGCCTTTCAAGCTATCAAAGAATAGGTGATAAAAATCAAGCAATTTTTAATGGAAGTGCAAAACTTGATGATATCTGGAAAGAAAGAATACCAGTTTTGGAGATGAAAGGAAGCTATAGACTCACAGATAAAGTTGCGAATATTGTCAAATATTTTGGATTAGATTTTATTGATATTGAAGGAAGAAATAGAAATTCAAATGGTTCTGAAATCAAACCTCATGTCATTGTCTTTGATGAACAATCTATGCAAAATGTTATCCTGGAATTTGCCAAATTAATTATACAATTACAGTCAGAGAATAAAATACCCCAAAACCCTGAGTACCCTTGTAAGGCTATTGCCTGGAGAAAAGATAAACTCGAAAATGGGAAACTGGGACTAAACAATTATTGGGATAATTTTAAGGATAACCACCACAAACCAAAAGAAGATTATTCTTGTCTTGAAAGTCACCTTTTGTATTATGATAGAAATAAAGGAACATTAGAATCCATTAGAAAAAATATATTAAACGCTTTGTTGCGAATATTAAGGTATGAGAATGTGCTTGACGATAAAGAAAAAATTTATACAAAACGGAAGTTATTATCCGCTTTGAGAGAAAGAAATGACGATGAATACGAGAATCTTAAATTACACCTTTATCAATGGAGCATGGGAATAATAAAAGGTAAAAAGGATACCGTGTTATCCGAAATAATAGATTATATCCCTGAATTCTTGGATATTTTCGGGAAAAGCATAGCTGAATGTAAAGATTTCATTGAGAAATCTGAAGTTGATGAACAAATGCCGGCAACAAGAGATCACACATATTCAACAAAAAATAATATATTTGAAAAAGGTGGAATCAAAATTGAGGTAACAACTATTCATTCTGCAAAAGGGCAAACCCATACGGCAACATTGTACATGGAATCATATTATTATCAGGATGGTAAAGGAAAAAATGCAAAGTCTTATGAATCTCAAAGATTACTGGAATAAATTAAGGGGAATAAAATTGAAAAAATTAAAGACAGAGCAAAACAATCTGCGAAAATGGTTTATGTAGGTTTTTCTCGGCCAACGCATTTGCTGTGCTTTGCTGTTCATAAGGATAAGTTTAAAGAAAGTGTTTTTAGAGATAAGTGGGAAATAATTGATATTACAGAATCCGCTTCTTCCATCGTTGCTCAGCGTGAAAAACAGACAAGTTTGTGACTTAATAAGATAAAAAGAATATAAAAAAAATCATTATACTTGAAAAGTTTTCCATTACATTCAAAAATGCAGGTGATTTCTGTGTTGGCTTTACAGCTTGCAGCAAAGTTCTTCATTAGACGAATGCCTGTGAACAATAAGAATCCAGGAGTATTTCATGGTGAAAACAGATCTTTCAGACGAAGAAAAGAAAGTAATAATTGAGAGGCTGAATAACAATATTGAACCGCCTGCGAAGCTGATGACAAAACTCTTTCCGGGGCTGGCCGAAAAGTTTGATGTTGCCAAGCTGGACAGGGCTAAAATTGTTACACTTGAATATGCGGGGAAAAGAAGCGAGGCCGCTATCTTGAACCAGGCATCTCCTACGGATGCGGGATCGCCGCTCCAAGTTGAAAGATGTTTTAAAGGCGGCAGCCTGACGGGTGAGACCCAGCTTGATTTATTTGAAAAGGCAAAGGACGGGACGGATGATAACTGGCAGAACCTGATTGTGCAGGGGGATAACCTGCAATTTTTGAAGACCTGCTACCGGAATGCTGATCCGTTGGTCAAGGACAGGGTCAAAGGCAAGGTGAAGCTGGTTTATATTGATCCGCCGTTTGCGACGAGGAGTGATTTTAGAGGGAAAGGAGATGAAAAGAGCTATTCTGATAAGGTCGATTCCGCCGAGTTTATTGAAGGGTTGAGAGAGCGATTGATTTATGTAAGGGAGGTTTTCGCAGAGGATGGAAGTATCTATGTACATTGTGATTGGCGAATGAATAGTGCTTTGCGTCTGATTTTAGATGAGGTTTTTGGGAAAAACAACTTTCGCAATATGATCTCTTGGCACTATTCAGGTTGGAATAAAAAGTTACAGAACTCCTTTGAAAAGCGTTATGATTCAATTTTATTCTACGCAAAGAGTAACAAGCAAATTTTCAATTCTTTTTTTAGAATGTGGGCATCAAAAGAGGAGTATGTAAAGAAGCGTAAGCAAAAAATAAGGAAAGATACTGACGGAAGAGAATACGTTCTTTCCGATGCTGGCGGAGGAAGACGGGCAAAAAGATACCTTGAAGATGTTATGAAAGAAGGTGTGGTTGTAGATGATGTCTGGGATATGGATAAGTTAAATAATTCGGCAACAGAATCTTTTGATTTCCCCACCCAAAAGCCGGAAGCCTTGCTTGAACGAATCATCCTTGCCTCAACCAACCCCGGTGATCTTATCATGGACGTCTTTGCAGGTTCAGGCACCACCGCGGCAGTAGCCGAAAAACTCGGCCGCCGCTGGATTGTATGCGATTTCGGCAAGCACGCGATCTACACCATGCAAAAAAGGATGCTCAGGATCGGTGAGTCAAAAGCGCTGGGAAAGGATGTGAAGAAAAACCAAAAATACGACAAACCTCCAAAACCGTTCTGTGTGGTTTCCACGGGGGCTTACGATTTTTCCCGCATTATGAAGCTCAGGGAGAACAAGGATGCCTATATTGATTTTGTGCTAGGGCTTTTTCAGAGCAGCCGGGATGAAAAGGATTTGTCGGGCAAATACAGACTTACCAATATCTTTGGTGAAAAAGATGGCGATCCGGTTGAGGTTTACCCTGTGTGGAATGACGAGTATTTGAAAAACATCAGAATTGACGAGAATTATCTCAAAGGGATTATTTTGCAGTCCCGCGGCAAGCTAAAGGGCAATTACTATATCGTCACACCGGAGACCTGCACCCTGATTGACGATACAACCATGAAAAACAGTGCCGGTAATGATGTGCATTTTAAGATGCTCAAGTTTCCTTACAAAATACTGGAAGATGTCTCCCGTAATTTTCAGATACAGCCGCAGCCAAGCTCCCAGGAAAACGTCAATAACCTTATCAATTCGACGGGGTTCTATTTTAATGATGATGTTGAGATTGAAGTTGAGAGAAACAAACAGGGTTTGAAGATCACCAGGTTTGAAACAAAGATCCTGGATAAGCAGGAAAAGCGTTTAAAAGGGATTGACGGGCTTGCCATGCTGCTTGTGGATGTTGATCATGACGGCAAGATTTTTGATATGGACAGGACTGTATTTGCCAAAAATGTTGACGATGACGGCGTGATTAAAATGACCGGTTTGAAAGAAAGTATTGCTGTAATTGCAATTGATAAGCACGGAAATGAGAGCAAGGTGTACAAGGTAGAAGGCTGAAGGAGAATTCAACCAGCCCTTCAGCCTTCAGCATAAAAACCTGAATATTTACTGCGCTTTTTAACAGGAGAATAAATATTTATGATTTCACCTGATATAAGAAAAACTATCATGGAATGTGCTCGTGAGTTTGATGTGAAAGCAGTATGGATTTTTGGATCTTCGCTTGAAGATGATTCTGTTGCGCGTGATATTGATTTGGCCGTTGAAGGAATTTCACCAGAGCTGTTTTTCAAATTCTATGCCCGTCTCTTTATGGCTCTTCCTAAGCCTGTTGATCTTGTAGACTTGTCACAGGACATTCCAATAGCTTCAATTATTCGTGCCAAGGGGGTTAGTATTTATGAGCGGTAAAGATTCATTTTTAGAAGATGAGCGAAAGAACATTGAAAAAGCAGTGATAATGATTGAGGATCTCATGGAAAAGACAGATCTTTCAAAATACGAGGTCATCGCACTTGGCACGCTTTTGCAAAACATATATACCGGTATCGAAGGTATCATACGTTACCAATTGCAAAATATGGGCGTCAGAGTGCAAAAGGATGAGAACTGGCATAAGAATTTGCTAATGAAATCAAGGGAGCATGGCATTATTTCAGATGCGCAGTTTGAAGGGCTTCTTGAATTGCTACTTTTTCGCCACATGCACATGCATGGCTATGGATTTATGCTGGACGAAACACGCCTTCGAAAATTAGCCGCACCAGTGCCTGATCTTTGTAAGGGTTTTCTTAAAGATCAGAACAAATAATTAAAACCGACCCTGCTTCGGCTATGATCTTCAAATCATTGAGGCATTGCAGTTTGATTTTGGCAGCGTGATTGTAGATGACCGTTATCCTGAAGAGGATGAAATCATGCAGGTTATTATTGAAGCCATGGAACAGGCCGGAATCAAAGGGGACAAGCTTTCGGAAGATAACAGGAAACAGAGCGATAATTATTTTAACCAGTTCCTGCCACGAGGAAAAAAGAAGCGCGTTTTTGAAAATATTGAAGGAGATATAGACCCAATTCCTACTTTTCGGATGGACAGGTGCGGCATCCGTGTAGGCGAGCTTGAAAGGGACAGAACCGCATTCTTAAGCGAGGATTATGAAACCGAAGTCGGAGAAGCAAACAAATTTGTACTGGAATACATTAACGAATTAAGAGGACGCCCGGAAGATAAGCAACAACTTTCCCTTTTTAAACCCGAAGATTTTGTGGAGAGAAAAGATGAAATCATCCGGACATTTGTAAAGGGAGATACAAGGCCGCCTTATGTTGTAAATACGTCAAAACTAAAAAGTCCGCAAAATATCGTTCTGGTCTCCCATTCGCCGGAAAAGGAGTTCGTTTTTCAATTGATAGACAAATCTGATTATATTGATTCCTGGATAAAATCACCTGATAAGAATTTCTACTCCATTGATTATGAATATTGGAAAGGCGGGAAAGACAGAGTCAGGCGGAGTTTTAATCCCGATTTCTTTATTAAGATCGATCTGGATAACTACATCTCAAGGCTTGAGAGTGAAGGAAAGCAAGATCATCTTGAAAAACTAAAAAAGCTCCAGGATGAAGGAGTAGAAACCCTCATCAAGGTGGTAGAGATTAAATCTGATGAAGAGCAGGATGAAGCAACTCCGGCAAAAGAAGACTATGCAAAGGCGCACTTTGAACGGGTAAACAATAAATTGAGCGCATTGAATTTAGCAGATCTTGAAAGCAGATACCGGTCAGATGCGAAACAGCATTACTCCTTTGATTTACTCACTCCGCATCATTTCCCGGGCTGGATTGCAAATTTGAAAAAAGGAAATCTTGGATGATTGGAGATCCGAGGATTTCCTATTTACAGCGTCGTCAATAAGAATTAAATGTCAATATTTCACTATCGTCCCGGAACGTTCGGAACGCTTAGGCTGACGGTCTGGCTAAGGACCAAGTACCCGCTTAAGGTTGGAATCAGGTTCAAAACGTTCTGCGGTTAGGCCAGGGGTTTGGATGTTATGGGCATAAGTCTGAGAGTGTTTCTTGTAAACGATGATGATTCGATACATCGTTTTGCACTGACGAGGTACGAGCGGTTACTATCGCGCGATCCAAACGAACGAATTACACAGCATGCCGGCAAACGAGTGCAATACATTCTGATAGTGGTGGATTTGCTAAATCGGGAGCCGGTAGAAATCCTGCGGGTTCAATATTCGTATCTATATTTTGATTCAGAAGGGCTGATCAACCCGGCTTATCGGGAAGAAGAGGTAAGGCTTTATTTGGAGATATTCCCTTCCGAGCCTATTATCAGATACCCATGGCAGGAGAATAAACCCAAGCGCAGCTTACCAAAGAAGTGTCACGACGATAAGTACAAGTGGACTCCAACACCGGAAATCGAAGCTGCCATTGTGGAAACCGTGTTTGATAAGGGCTGAGGAAATGCAATGACCCAAGATTGAAGATGGTGAAGATAGGGACGCTCTTCATATTTTAAGTTTATAAATGGGTGAAGCTACCGTGACACTGTCGGGAAGGTGTAAGTAAAGCACTTGCGAATCAACATCTATACAAGCTTTCAAAGAAAGTATAAAAGTAAAGGATTGTCCCCCTGTTCTTGTCCAGGCATTCCGGAGATCGTTTTAATTTGAAAAATTCAATGGGGTCTGGCATGTCCGGATCATGAAATTGGGAAGGAGGCATGGGAAGAGAAATGCGGAAAAGAAAGTATAGTATCGGACAGATTTTGATGAAATCATTGACATCGGAGCAGATCGCCGGCTTGCTTACAGTAGTGTCGGCTTCAACCGATTTGAACATCTACATGGAGAAGTTCGAAAAAATCGACCCGGACATGGCGACGACTGTGAAAAAAATTCTGGCCGCAGATCAGGATTCAGCGAGCAGAGATAAAACCGGGCGATTGACGTCCCTTCAACGAACAATGGAGCACTGGTTTTCGCTATGGAGCAACTATGATGGCATCATAAGTGAAGTAGGTGACGAGGAAGGTAAGTATGCGGTTCAGGACCATCACTGGGAAGAGCCGTATTTTGATGGCGGGAGCCTTGCCCTGGACCTGGAACCTATCGCGGAAGATATGTTGACGCTGATGGAGGATGTCTATGATGAAGTGGATGATCCGGATCTATTTTTAAAGGCTCTGGAGGAAATTGATGACCAAATCGGCTCATATCCCGAATGGATGGGCGCTGGCCAGGGGGAATCGTGCGTTCTGGAAGAAAAATTGACGCAATGTGTTTTGAAGTGGCTATGGTTATCGTCGCATCGTGAAAGAAATCCCGGCCAAACATTTGCGGAAAAGGCTTTTGATCTTGAAAACGCCTTTGAAATGGTAGCATTGGATGAAAATGAATTTACTGGTTTTTTTATCCGGCTCCCGGACGGTGTCTGCCGGGAAATTTATGAGTTTCTAAAAGAGGGCGATCATGATCTGGATTTGAACAACACCTATTCGGCCTGGCACCACATTAACCACAATTATGAAGAACGGTTTGATGAAGGCAAATACCTTGAATCCTGCCGAAAACACCTCGTTAAAAACTGGCGATACGGCCGGCCGCTTGTTGATGAGGCCTTGAAGCAAAACGATTTTCAAAAGGCTGAATCTTTCCTTGTCAAAACATTCTCAAGTTATTTGGAAGGACATGGGGGAAAAGGGTGGTTCCCTGAAACCTCTTTGCTCCTTATAGAGAAAAGGTCCTTTGTTAATAAGGGTGATGAAGAGATTGCTTCATTATTAACAAGTTGGGCTGATGTTGCGAAGCGGCTGAACAATCCGGGCCGCAGCGCCGCCGCCGTATTACAGGCCGTGGCATTTCATACGCCGGAAAATTGGAATACGGTCCTGAAGGCGTACCGAAGTCTATCCAAACCGGATACTCAAGGGACGCTTGCTCCGCTTTTTGTCCAGTGGAAAAATGAAATGGCGGCTCGAAGCTACCCCTATTTTATGGACTCACGTAAAGTCACTGACACTTGGATTCACTGGTTGATTGACGCCATATTGGATGTCAATCAAGATAAAAGATGGTTTTTAAACAAGCTCACTGAGTGGCTCTCTGACCTAAAAGACAATACAAAAGCGGTGAAAAAACAGTGGCGCTGGCTGGCCTTATTAACCAGAGATCTTCCCCAGAGTGAAAAGATCAAAGTAAAACATCCTTCTTTTTGGGGAACCGTTCTTCCTGAAGGTGATTCTAGGGGAGATCTAACTGCCTCTCGGCGTAATGGTTTGCGGGAAATGGAAGCCGGTCCATACCTTAAAACCGCCCTGGAAGTCTGGCAAAGGCAACTACGGCTTATTGTTCCTGATCCTGCCAATGCTCATAAATCGAATTATGAGGAATATGCGCGGTGGGCTCAGGCGTTATTTGAACTCAACAGAGACGAATACAGCGTTTTGATAACTCACTGGCGTAAAAAACACAATCGACGCCGAAACCTGTGGCGGGATATGAAAGCAAGGCATCTGCCGGTTGGTTGACAAAAGAGTAAAATCACCGTCCAAATTGAACGGGTGCGAGGATTTCTGGAAGCCAGTGCCTGAGGTCGGGCCAAGATAATAGGCTAATATTACAATAAAAGGTTGTAAATACTGCTTGTAATTTTAGGCTTAGGGTGGCAATTTGGGCTTGAAAATAGCGTTTTAAAGAAAGTGGTTATGAGATGATAGGAACAAATTGGCACTATCTTGAATTTTATCTTCCCCTGGGAAGAAGCCATGCCTTAAAGAAGGGGTTGACGAAACTGATTTCTTTCCCTCTTTTGAACAGAATATTGATATCAATCATCCGAGTCATTGCCCGGTTCACTGATGCGGAAATAGCGGTATTGGAAAAGAAATTAGAAAGATATAAAATGGTAAAGCAGGGAATGATGCAAAATCTATTAACTGGGAAAATACGATTAATCCAATACAGATAAGCGTGTACAGCGATAAAATCATTTTCTGGAACGAAGGTCAATTGCCGGAAAATTGGACAATATCACAATTGAAGGAGAAACATCCTTCAAAACCTTTTAATCCTGTTGTTGCTAATGTGTTTTTTCGTGCAGGTCTAATTGAGGCCTGGGGTAGAGGGATTTTTAAAATTATCCATGCGTGTCGTGTTTCCAATTCGCCGGAACCTGTATTCAAGTGCGATTTTTCTGGTTTTTTTGTAGAACTATTTGCACAAAAAATAAAAACGCCAGGTGAAAAGTTGGGTGAAAAGTTGGGTGAAAGGTTGGGTGAAAATAGACTTGGAATTATTAAACTGATGCAGGATAATCAACAGATTTCTATTGCTGAATTAAGTAGGCTAATAGGTATCAGTACTACGGCAATAGAAAGGAATATTAAATATTTAAAAGAAAAAGATATTATTAAACGAGTTGGCCCTGCCAAAGGCGGGCATTGGGAAGTTATCATAAAAAAGTGAGATAAGGTGAATTCAGGTTGCAACTGCACCACACGATACTGCTTGTGGATGTTGATTATGACGGCAAGATTTTTGATATGGACAGGACTGTATTTGCCAAAAATGTTGACGATGACGGCGTGATTAAAATGACCGGTTTGACGGAAAGCGTTGCGAGGTGGTTGAAATACTTCAGCCTTCAACCTAAATAGAAGGAGTTATTATGAAATCGTTTGAAAGCGCCTCATTGATGAAAAATGAAAGTGAGGCCATCGAGGCAGCTATCAGGATGCTAAAAAGTGAATTCTCCATAGTAAAAGTTATTTTGTTTGGATCAAAGGCTCGCGGAGACCATGACGAACATTCAGATATTGATTTGCTTGTGGTTGCTTCCAGATTGCTGCATTGGAAAGAAGAGAAGGCCATTATTGGGGCTTTGTTTGATATCGGCATGGAATATAATGTCATTTTCAGTCCGTTGTTTACTTTCTCTGATGAGTGGGAGGAAGGTATATTCACGGAGTTTCCTGTTTATCAGGAGATCCTACAGGATGGAGCCGTTGTGTTATGAGCCAACAAATTATTATCAACTATTGGATAGAAAAGGCCGGAGAAGACCTTGCGTCAGCTCGGGACAACCTTAAATCAGGTAGATATCAGAATGCAGTGCGAGATGCATATTTTGCCTGTTTCCATGCTTTCTCTTCAGTGCTTTTAAATGAGGGGAAAACGTTTAAAAAACATAAAGAAGTACGATCGATGCTTCACAGGGATTTTATTCGAGCCGAGAAAATCGATATCTCATGGGGGAAACACTATGATTGGCTTTTTGATAACCGACATAAGGCGGATTATCGACCGTTGGTGAAGTTTGATCCTGATCAGGTCAAAGAGATCGTTGAGGAAAGCGAAGCATTTGTAAAAGAAATGGCAGGTCTGCTAAATAGGTCAAAATAAAATGCATTGGGGCCATTCAGATCATTGGCACTATCTTGGATTTTATCTTCCCATGGGAAGAAGCCATGCCTTAAAGAAGGGGTTGTCGAACCTGATTTCTTTCCCTCTTTTGAACAGAATATTGATGTAAATCATCCGTGTCATTGCCCGGTTCACTGATACGGAACTATGAGGTCCAACGGCTTTAATAAAATCCATCGAATAAATCTTTTTATCACTAGCCACACACGGTAAGCAGGCAATAAAAAATGATGAATTTAGTATTAAATTTCGAAAACAACCAACTCTTCGAGAGCCTCGCCTTGATCGGATTTACTGCGTTATCAATCGCTTGCAGCATTACAATACAGTTGCGCAATTGATGCCTTGTATATCCAGCCGATTCGAGGCTTGCAGAATGTAGGTATTATGTAGATAACAGAGAAAATTCATTGTTGGACCCATTGGAAATGGAGTGCTTTATGAAAAAATTCACCCACATCGACGAACAAGGACAGGTCCGGATGGTAGATGTAACAGAAAAAAAACCGACCCGGCGCACGGCCGTCGCCCAGGGAATGGTTTCCATGAATCCGGGCACTTTTGAAATGATTATGGACCAGACGGTGAAAAAGGGGAATGTCCTCGAAACCGCACGAATTGCCGGTATCATGGGTGCAAAAAAGACCTCGGAACTGATCCCCATGTGTCATCCGCTGAACATCACCCATGTCGCCATCGACTTTTTTCCGGACAACGCAAAAAACACCATTAGAATCGAAGCAGCGGTTCGCACCGTCGATCCAACCGGGGTTGAAATGGAAGCATTGACTGCCGTGTCTGTGGCCGGTCTGACCATCTATGATATGTGCAAATCTTATGACCGTGAAATGATAATTTCTGACATATGCCTTCTTGAAAAATCAGGAGGCAAAAGCGGCGTATTTTCAAGGGAAGGCACATAGAAGCCATTTTTTTTCAAAAGATAAAGAGGAACCTAATCAAAGGGAAAATTCATGTCAAAATATACCGTTGCCGGTCTGGTTTCCTGGCTCTTTAGCGGGCTGCTGCTCGGGTTTCAAGCCCTCGCAACGTTCATGAAAATGGAAGATAAAATGGTCTGGAAGAGTTTGACCCTTCTGGATTTTCTCAACGAAGGTCATTTAACCTGGCTTGACGGGATATCCCGGGGAACCCTTCATACTATCATTTATTTTATTGTCACCATGCCGTTATATATGTTGCTGTTTTTCACTGGAATTCTATTTTTCATCATGAACCGGCTGACCAGCCGTAGATAAATGAAACTCGAATCGATGAATAGATACATTTCAATGATGTGCGTTGTGGGTATACTTTCTTTGCTTCTGGCAGGATGCGCCCTGTTCAAAAAAGAGCCCCCCGAAGTCAAGGAAACCGGACTCATGAAAATCGCCGCTTCGGAGTACCCCGAATTTTCAGACGATATGGCCTACAACAGTTTGGCGGATGGTATTCTGGGAAGTATTTCATATCTCCGTCGGGTGCCGCTCACCAGAACCTTCAGGTTTGGACAAGATGTCTATGATACATCCCACATGATCCGATCCCTGGAGCATTTTCTCTATTTTATCCAGGCAAAACCATCCAATCAGGAAATGAAAGAATACATCAACACGAACTATCTGGTTTACAGATCCGTCGGCGGCGACACCCCGGGGGAAGTTCTTTTTACCGGATATTACGAACCTGTTTTAGAAGGCAGTCTTGAACCAACCCCTGAATACCCCTTTCCAATTTACGCCCGTCCCGACGACCTTACCACCATCGACCTCTCTCTATTCTCCCCCCAGTTTAAAGGGAAAAAGATTATCGGCAGATACACCCATAACCGTGTCGTACCGTATTATGATCGGAAGGACATCGAATATAAAGAGCTTCTCAAAGACAAGGCCGAGACAATTGCCTGGCTTAAAGACCGGGTAGACCTCTTTTTTCTACACATTCAAGGGTCCGGAAAGATCGATCTCGACAGCGGCGAAACCATCCATGTCCATTATCACACCACCAACGGACGACCGTATCGGAGCATTGGCAAACTCCTAATCGATCAAGGCAAAATATCCCGGGCTGAAATGTCCATGCAAAAAATTCGGGAGTACCTATACCGCCATCCTGAAGAAGTTGGAACCGTATTGTACTACAACCCAAGTTATGTGTTTTTTAAGATCGAAGAAGACGGGCCGTTGGGATATCTGGAAGTCAAATTGACACCTGGACGGTCCATTGCCATGGACAGACGCCTGTTCCCTCTGGCCGGCCTGGCGTTTATCGAAACCCAAAAACCGTTGACAACCGATGATGGAAAAATCGACCACTGGACGGATTTTTCCCGATTTGTACTGTATCAGGATACCGGCGGAGCCATTCGCGGTCCCGGCCGTGGGGATCTTTTCTGGGGGAACGGCGACCATGCTGAAATCGCGGCCGGTCACATGAAACACCCTGGAAAACTCTATTTTCTCGTACTGAAACCGGAGTAGGGTTATGCTTGACTCTTTTTTGTAAAAAACTTATGGATACGTTTGTTTTATATTATGGGCTTGCTCGGTTTAATCCCCGAAATTCAACGGACCGAGCTGCTGCAGTTCACTTCTACAGTTAAGGAGTTTTTTATGTTTGGCATCGGCATGCCCGAAATGTTTTTGATCCTGGCCATTGCACTGATTGTTATTGGCCCTAAAAAACTTCCAGACCTTGCGAAATCTTTAGGGCGTGCTTTTGCCGAGTTTAAACGGGCCACCTCTGAATTAAAAGATTCTTTTGAAATCGATACGGAATTAAACGAAATTAAAACGACTTTTAACGACATGAGCAACGGAATCAAGGAGGCCATCGATGTAAAGGTCGAACCAGAAACCAAGGATCAAAAGGATGCCGATGCTTCTGAAGCGGAAAACAACCAAAAAGAAATCAAAAACAGCGACTCAGAGGATCCATTGAGTCATGGATGATGAGAAAAAAATTCCGTTTACCGGACATCTCGAAGAACTTCGGCGGCGCCTCATCATCTGTTTTGTCGCCGTGGGCATCGGTTTTGTTTTGTCGTACGGATTCAAAGAAAAGCTGTTTCAAATCTTGACCCGACCGCTGATCGGCGTAATGCAAACCGGCGACAAACTCATCTTTACCGGCCTTCCCGAAGCGTTCTTCACGTACTTAAAGGTCGCATTTCTTTCCGGCATCATTTTGGCCGCACCCATAATTTTTTATCAGTTCTGGATGTTTGTTGCACCGGGCTTGTACAACAAGGAAAAACGGTTGATGGTCCCCATCGTTTTTTTATCCACTCTCTTCTTTGTGGGGGGTTCGTTTTTCGGATATTTTATCGTATTCCCATACGGGTTTAAGTTTTTTTTAGGGTTTGCCTCTGAAATAATACAGCCCCTTCCATCCATGCGGGAGTATTTGAGTTTTGCCTCAAAATTGTTGCTTGCTTTTGGACTTGTTTTTGAACTTCCACTGGTCATCACCTTCCTTGCCAAACTGGGCATAGTATCCGTTAGCTTTTTAAAGAAAAACAGAAAATATGCACTTCTATTATTCTTTGTGGGGGCAGCCATTTTAACGCCGCCGGATGTCGTGACCCAGGTCATGATGGCGTTGCCGTTGATGGTGCTGTATGAAATCAGTATTGTCGGTGCCAGAATTTTCGGGAAAAAACCGTCTGAAAAAGATGATAATATATAGTAATTTAAATCGGTTATACAGCAATTCGGCATCAGGGAGTTTTTAATGAAAATCTCTTTTTATTATTGACAGATTTATTTCTGCTTGGTAGTTTTGCGCGTCTGATATACGTTAGGGCTAAAACAGTGAATGAAAGGGGAAAGGTGTTTATGAGGAAAAGATATTTACTAACTGCTGCTGTCTCCGTTATGGCAACCCTTTTTCTTGCGGTGGGTATTTATGCGGGAATCGAAATCAAAGATGAAATAAAGATGGAAAACAAAGCGTATGACAAACATACCAAGAGCGTACAGACCTTTACGCACTTAAAGCACGCAAAGGAATATGCGGAGAAAAATCCGGATCTTTATAAAAACAGCTGCGGAGAATGTCACCACGATAAGGACAATAAACCGTTGACTCAGCTGAAAGAGGGTGACGAAGTCCAAAACTGCATCGAATGTCACAAAAAGCCCGGATACATTAAAGGGAAGAAAGCTAAAGGACTGTCAAAAGAGAAAAAGCGCGAATATCATGCCAATGCCATACATGATAACTGCAAAGCATGCCACAAAAAATTCAACAAGAAAATGAAGTTGAAATCAAAAGATGAAGGTGCTGCGCCGGTAACCTGCAAACAGTGCCATCCTAAAAAGAAATAACAATAAAGATAAATATAATTAATAGGGTAATCATCATTTTTAAGACGATTGCCCTTTTTTTGTATGCGTTAACAGGTTCCGAGTTCACCGTTCACCTGAACGGTTATCGTTTTTTATAAGTCGTCGCATTCCGGACCATGGCGCCGGCCCAAGACGGCGTGCCGAGTGAATGGATATGGGTATAGGTGGCCAGAACATTTTTATAACAGACGCCGTCCCGTTTATGGATAAAACCGGCCCCTCTTTTCATGGCAAAGGCAAGATCTTTATCGGTTCCCCGCCATTCTAAAACCTTCGAATAATGAAACTCATGGCCTTTAATTTCAGAACCGACTTTAAAATACGGATTCTCCTGTTCCACCGTAACAACGGTGTATCCGTGTCCCTGGGGCTTTTTTGAAAATCCGAATACAACGGGAAGCACGCCGGCCATAGGGAAGGTTCCTTCATCCAAAACCAGCGCTTCCCCGAGGTACATGAGGCCCCCGCATTCGGCATATATGGGCAGGCCGTTTTCAGCCAATGCCTTTAATTGTTTTCTGAATGATATGTTCTCTGCCAGTTGAAGGGCATGAGTTTCAGGAAACCCGCCACCGATATAAAGCGCGTCCACGGGCGGAATTTTATCGCTCACAAGGGGGCTGACAAATACGGTTTCCGCCCCTTCCGCTTCAAGGGCTTCGATATTTTCCGGATAGTAGAACTGAAACGCCGAATCCTTGATAATACCGATTCTGGGTCTTGGGTGCGGAATGCTCGATGCGGGATGACGGGTATTCTCTCGAAGTTCTGCTGAAACAGGCAGCGCAGCAGCATTGTCGGCAACCGCTGTCAATGCTTCAAGATCGAGATAGCGGTGGGCTATTTGGGATGCGGCATCGATGGCATCCTTTGCACAGTCATGTTCCGGTGTAGGCACCAGCCCCAAATGCCGTTCAGGGAAATTTTTCCAGTCAAGTTTCGGGATGGCACCTAATACAGGGATATGGCAGTAGTGCTCGATATTTTCTCGGAGTATTTTTTCATGCCTGGGCCCGGCAACGCGGTTTAAGATCACCCCTTTTATATCCACATCGGGATCGAACTGCCTGCATCCCAGAACAGCCGCTGCCATGGTTCGGGTGGACTTGGTGCAATCGATGCAAAGAATCACCGGCGTCTTGAGAAGTTTTGCCAGTTCTGCGGTGCTGGTGCTTCCTTTAATATCTATTCCGTCGTAAAGACCCCGGTTCCCCTCTATAACGGAAATACCACTGGTTGTGGAATGCGAAAAAAAGGACCGAAGGATATTCTCTTTGGTGACAAGGTAGGTGTCAAGATTATAACAGGGCCGGCCGGCCGCTAGGGCAAGCCAGCCGGCATCTATGTAGTCCGGGCCTTTTTTGAAAGGGATTATCCGTTTGCCGACGGCTTTCCAAGCTGCAGAAATTCCGATCGACAGTATGGTTTTTCCTGACCCTCCCCGTAGGGCTGAAATTAAAATTCTGGGAAAATCCATATCTTCCTGCTACATAGGAGGCATTTAAATAAAAATAGGTTCAGGAGCGGCCTGTTTTAACAAGGAAGACGTTCGCAATTAATCTTCGTGTTCAGCCTGCGCCTGCTTGCCCGCGCCTTTAAGCCCGTACAACGACGTACTGCCACTGGACCAGTATTCTAGGACTTCCTCTATTACCATCTGGCTGATGAACTTTTTGGCAGCCCTGGGTTTTTCACCGAGTATTTTCGCCAGATCATTAAAGTAAAACTTGGTTTTACTTTTTTTCTTTGACAGCCCTTCTACGATTTTTTCTTTTGCCTCTTCGTAATCCATTTTTTTGCCTCTTTGTGATAAAATGCAGGGGGCAACAATTTACCCCCTGCTGTTTTATTCGTGCTTAAAATTTAAACTGTGTTGTCTGACGCCAGGTATAATACGCCGGATCACGGAAATCATCGATGAGATGATGTGTAAACTCGAGTTCACATTTTTCAAAGAATCTTTCCCATCCAATCCTTTCAGCCCATTCACCGACCCGTTCATACTTTCTAGCGCCCTCGGCATAGGCCTCTACGATTTTCTTGATACAGTCCGTGGTCTGAGGCCAGCGTGGCATCTCGTTGGGCAGAAAAGCCACAACAACCTTGGAAAACTTGGGAGCGCTGATCCGGTTTGACACCTTTCCGCCGACCATGATCACGATGCCGTCGCCCACATCATCAGCAAGAGGCATGGACGGACACATGGTGTAGCAGTTGCCGCAGAACATACATCTGGGCTCGTTTACGATGATACTTTTAACCTTGGTTCCGTCTTCAAGCTCCACCTTACCCGGCTTGAGGGCAGCCGTGGGACAGGAAGCGATGGCCAGAGGAATTTCGCACATCTTGTCCAAATATTCATGATCCATTAACGGCGGCTTGCGATGATAACCCAGAATAGCGATATCCGAGCAGTGAACCGCACCGCACATGTTCAGACAACATGCCAGGGATACTCGCAGTTGGGCCGGAAGACGCATGTTTTGAAAATCATCAAAAAGCACATCCATGGTCGCCTTTACCGGGCCTGATGCATCTGTGGCCGGTGTATGACAGTGTATCCAGCCCTGGGTGTGCACGATGTTGGTGATACCGGCGCCAGTGCCGCCGATTGGGAATTTGAAACTGCCGCCGTCAAACTTGCGGCTTGCAAGATCCTGTGTTAAAGGTCCGACTTTCTCTTTACTATCCACCATGAATTCGATGTTGTTACGCGTCGTGAACCTTAAATACCCGTCACAGTGCTTGTCTGCAATTTCACAGATTTCACGGATATGGGTTACACTCATAAGACGTGCACCACCCACTCTGACCGTATACACTTCATCGCCGGTTGCCGAAACGTGAACCAGAACACCGGGTTCCAGGATCTCATGATACAACCATTTACCCTTGTTTTTCTTAATAACCGGAGGATAGAATTCATCGTATTTTCTCGGCCCGATGTCGGTTATTCTATTTTCCATCGGTTTGTCAGGATTGTAACCTGATGATATAAATGCCATGGTCATTACCCCCTATCTTAAATGGTGTTTTCTGAATTCATTGATGTCACGTTGGAATCCGCCTTCAACTTCATCTTCTTTCCAGAAGATGTATGGATTGTGGCGTGGCTCCTGAACGTGCTGAGGCACCGCTTTAATGTTCGTCATTTCAAGCAACTTCTGGAAACCCTGGCGTTTCATAAGTTCGCCGAGTCTCTCCCGGTTCTTTCCTTCTTCCATCCAGTAGTCCCAGATATTTTCAATGACCTCTTTGATTTCATCGTAAGGTTCTTCTACCTTTATAAACGGAACCAGGAGTGATCCCATCTGGGCACCATCAAGAATCGGGGCCTTGGCACCAACCAGAATGGAACATCCTCTGTCATCTCCAATTCTCAGAGCTCTCGGCATGACACTGATACAATGCATGCATCTTGTGCACTCACGATTATCGATCTTTAGTTCTCCACCGTCCATCCACATACATTCTGTGGGGCAAAGGTCGATTACCTCTTTCTGAATGTCAAATGGACCCCAGTCGCGTCCGGAATGGGCACCGCCATTGGATGGGAATTTCTCCGCCTATATAGGCTTTTACAGCTTCCTGGTCCATTTTAATATCGTCCCGCCAGGTACCGATAAAGGAAATATCTGAGCGCGCGATGGATGCCACACAGCAGTTGGGGCACCCGTCAAATTTAAATTTAAACTTGTACGGAAACGCCGGACGATGAAGTTCATCCTGATATTCAACGGTAAGATCATGACACAGTGCCTGGGTGTCGTAGCACGACCATTCACATCGTGCCTGGCCCACACAATCTGAAGGTGTTCTCAAGTTCGAGCCCGGAGCCGCCAAGATCCTGATTCATATTATGAGTCAATTCCCAAAAGATCTCTTCAAGCTGCGGGGTTGTTGTACCGAGGAGAATGATATCGCCTGTTGAACCATGCATGTTGGTAATTCCACTGCCACGCATGTCCCAAAGGTCGCAAAGCTGTTTTAAATACTCGGTGGTATAGAACTTGCCCGCCGGCTGATTTACACGCATGGTGTGGAAATGAGCAACACCCGAAAACATCTCCGGCTGATCGCAATATCTCCCGATAACACCACCTCCGTAGCCGAACACGCCGACGATTCCGCCATGCTTCCAGTGGGTTCTTCCGTGCTTGAAGGACAGTTCGAGCACGCCCAGAAGATCATCACAAACATCCACCGGAATCTGGTAATCTATACCTTTCTCATTCTTTGCCCTTGATTCGGCCTCCTGCTTTAAATCAGACACGAAACTCGGCCACGGCCCGCTTTCAAGCTGGTCAAGCAAAGGGGTTTCATGTTTTGCCATTGTATTACCTCCATTCTAATTGAAAATTAACCAAACTGACTCAAAAAAGAAATCTCCACCGTCCCCTTTTCAGGGCAGCAAAGGTCACCTCCTCTCATTATATCGTTTTTTCGAGTTTTATAATTATAAGTCTTTGTTAAAAAAATGAAACAACAAAAAGACTTGTATAAAATTAATATCGATTCTTGTCAATAAAAAATCAGGGCTTCATTATGTTAAATAAAATTTTAATTTCAACGCGTGGGCCGTTTTTTTCTTGGGGGTTTATTTATAAATTTTTTGATTTTTTTGACAAAATTTTTTCCATATTGTCCACGGCGTTTTCCGCTTAATCACGAATATTTTCGGAACTGTTCGATGGCTCGATACAGATCATCCACATGTTGTTTAAGATACTGCCTGATGACCGGGACCTCGGGCGCCATGGGGTGATATGCCTGAAGCATGGCAGCGTTCAAATCGAGTAGATCTTCATGTGTGCAGAGCCGAGAGATGTTGCCTGAAACCGTCGGCCAAAGATCCTGGAAACGATCTGATGGGTGGTTTTGAAACCAGTCCTTCAAAAAAGCCTTTGAGGACACCTTTCACGGCAATATCACCAGACCACACAATTTCTCCGACCCCATCCAATCTGTCGATGCGCATTTTAATGGCAAGGTTTAGAAAAAATACCAGCAAGGATTCCAATATCTGTTCAGCATCCGGATCTTTATTCCCAATCTCGGGATCCTTTTCAAACATGGGCGCGTACTGTCGAACCGTGATGAGTTTTACATCGATCTCACGGTTTTGGCATTTCAGGACAAAATCACCGGCGGCATGATGCCAGGAAGATATTTGCTCAGACGTTTCGACGTTATAATAACCGGTCAGAATTCCGGCGGCCTGCCGGTAAAGATCTTCGGTTTGACCGGTTGAGAGGAAATAGTTGCCGTGCTCATGATCCCATACAACGATTTTATGTTGTTCATCTACCGGATCAATGGAAATATGGAATTCGTTGAACCCTTCAAACCACTCTCCTAAAAACATTCTTATTTCCAATTTTTCGCTTTGGGTATAGATGCGGCCCCGGCCATAGACTCTGGGCAGAAATGAAAATGGAAATTGTGTGTTGAGCTGTTTTAATAATCGAAACTCTCTGTTTGCATAACGCTTTCCCGATATCCGTAACAGCGACATTCAGTACAAACGACAGTGTCGTTTCAGCCAAAACCGTTTCAATCCGGGCCGGATGATAAAATTCTCCGTGCTTTTCGAGAATGATCCTTATTTTTTCTATGGCTTCGGATGTTATGTCCCGGCGGGTATGTTGGGCGACGGCATGGGTGATGATTTCAAATCCGTCTTGTTCCAGAAAATTGCGAGCAGCGGTAAAATAGTCTCCATAACGGATGCCCCCCCCTCGGTCTCTGACTGCGGCATCCCCACAGACGGATGCCTGTCGAGCGGAATTGGCGCGGACCATATCCGGCTGTCTTCCCGGACAGGGTTCTTTTGGTTTGACAAAAAATAGGTGAATAGCGGCATGCAGAAAATCGTTGCGGATTTTGAATTATCTGTATTTTTCGGCCTCTTTTAATATTTCAAGGGCAACGTCATAACCGAGCTCAACCGCTTTATCGAGATGCTTCACAGCCAGATCCCCCTCCTCTTTTTCGAGATAGGCAATTGCCAGGTTGTTGTGTGCTACGGCAAAGTTGGGTTCCAGTTCGATAACTTTGAGGCTGGTTTGTATACTTTCATCGAGCATACCTTTCATCAGATACGCATTGGCCAATGTGGTATACGCCTGCAAGAATTTTGGGATTCCATCTTATCGCTTTTTCAAGTGCAGGAATCGCTTTGTCGATATTCCCCAATTGAAGTTCTGCAAATCCAATATTCCCATACCCTTCGGCAAACCCCGCCCTGGACTTTACAGCCATTTTATTGAATTTAAGGCAGCCTTCTATGTCCTCGCGCTGCAGACGGATCCCTCCCAGCTGAACATACGCCTCGGCAAGGTTCGGGCTGCACTCGATGGCCGCAAAAAGCTCCTTTTCCGCTTCCTCGTATTTTTTAAGCCCCAGAAAGCCGATTGCAAGATTGTAGTGGGAGGTCCCGCAGTCCGGATTCGACGCAACGGCCGCCTGTTGGTGAGCAATAAATTCTTGTATATTTTTTGCTTTTGCCATTGTATAATCCTTTTTTTGTTTTTTTCTTTTATATTTAAACAGATTTGGTTATTATTTCACCAACGGTTTGTCAAGAGAAAACAAAATGTAAGCATTTTTTGAATACATATCTTTTTTCTTGACACAACCGATCACTTTTTCTTATTTTTTATGTTCAACTTATTTTGGCGACACCCTGTTTGTTTTTCAAAAAACAACAACCATTTGGATAAAAAGGGGGATGTTATGATCGCAGGATGTTTCACAGCAGTTGTTACACCGTTTAAAGATGATATTGTCGACTATGAAGGTTTGGACAAACTTTCAGACTTCCAGATAAAAAATGGCATTACCGGGATACTGGCTGTGGGGACCACCGGAGAAAGCCCTGTTTTGACCTGGGATGAACATATCCTGGTCATTGAAACCGTTGCGAAAAAAACAAAGGGTAAATGTATTTGTATTGCCGGTGTGGGAAGCAACAACACCAAAGAATCTCTGGAGGGAACAAAACATGCCGCCGCAGTGGGTGCTGATGCGGCGCTGCTGGTAGATCCATACTACAACGGCCCCAGTTCTATTGAAATACGCAGGGAATATGTCGCACCCATCGCCCAGGCTGCACCGGGTCTTGAAATCATTCCGTATGTAATCCCCGGCAGAACCGGTGCACAACTGCTGCCCGAAGACCTGGCGCTTTTGAACCAAGAGTTTGACAATGTAAATACGGTTAAAGAAGCTACGGGAAATCTTGAGAATATGAAACACACCAGAAAATGCTGCGGGCCTGATTTTACCATAATGTCCGGTGATGACGGGATGACGTATGAGATGATGACGGATACACGCATAAACGCCTCGGGGGTAATTTCTGTTGCGTCCAATGTCATTCCGAAAGCTGTAACGGACATGGTCCATCTGCTGAAAGAAGGAAACACGTCTGAAGCCCGGAAGCTGTTGTCTGCCATAGAGCCCCTTTTTAATCTGGTCACCATTACAACCATGGAAAAAACACCCTTTGGGGAAGTGAAATGCCGTGCCAGAAATCCACTGGGATTTAAGACACTTATGTCAATTCTGGGAATGCCCTCGGGTGGATGCAGGCAGCCATTGGGAAAAATGACGCGAAACGGACTCGAAAAGGTTCTTGAAGCCGCCCGAAAAGTACAGGCCAATACCCCGGAAATACTTCAACCTGTCGCCGAATTTTTCAATGTCGATATTGAGGCTCGCCTGAACGATCCTTTCACATGCGAGGGGCTTTTTTACGAAGATTATTGATGAACAGCCGTTGGATGCCGGGTACCGTTATGTCCACCATCAGGTACCCGGCATTATTATTTTTAAAGGCTCTCGAAAAAAACAACCTGATATGTTTTGATACTGCTCTTAAGGTTTCGAGGTGACCGCACCTTCCTTCAACTGAAAATTCCCTTCTTTAAACAGAACATCTTTCAGCCATTTCAAACCAAATTCCAAAAGTGCGTTTTCATCTTCCTTAATTTTTTCAAGGGTCTCGGCATCGATATTATAACGATCCAAAAATGAGCTCTCAAAAACAAATTTTCTGAACGTATCGATGTTATAGCTCACCAAAAAAAACATCTTTTTGCTTTCTTCGGTCAGCTTGATGTTCGGCGGAAAAGATCGCTTTCTCACAACCAGATCGGTCCAGCCGGCATTGATCTCATCATGAATATCAACGCCCTGGTCTTTCCGCCATTCACGGATGGTCCATTCCTTGTCCTCTTCAAAACCCAGACAGTGGGGCTCATTGACAAAAAAATAGAATCCATCGTCAGCACCTTCCTTGTGGCTCAGCGAAGCAACCCCCAGCGGATAATAACGGCAGGTTGTAGGCCTGTCTTCGTAAATGATGCAACCCGCGTCGTTAACGAAAGGACATGATTGCACATCGTCATCCATCAGCTTTAGCGTAACAACCGGCAAGTCTGTTTTTTCTAAAAGCTCCGGCGACGTGTACACTGCCAAAAACTCTTCAGATGAAAGCTGCAGACGTCTTTTGAGTCTTATAATGTCATAGGGCGTGAGTATGATATTAATCCCTCTGCAGCATTGGGTGAAGCATTTAACACCACTGTGACATTTAAATCTGAATCTACTGTCTAGTTTTAGCTTAACGGGCTCAATGCTGGCCATTCTATCGGGTGTATCCATATTTCATATTCTCCTTTAATATGTACCGCTCTGCATGTTTGAAAACATTGTTGCTTCAAGCAGCACTGATTTTTTCTGAAACAACTCACAGATAAGGTCTTGTTTCGAAAAACCAAACGGTTGCTTTAATTTCAAAATTTTGGCCTTTAATATCCGAAGCGCCGGTCGATGTCAACCGGTGAAAGAAAACAATGTGGTGTTTGCAAAACCTTTATGACCACAACTTAGGTCTTGATTTCAATGGCAAAGATGCTATAGTTTTAGACTGTATTTTGTTGTTAATATTATTCACTTGGGGTGTTTCTCAATGAACCTGCCGGCCTGCTCTGAATTTGAACCGGGACGTCGAGTTTTAGGACGCCTTCCCCATGGGAAAGATCTGATTGCATCTATCGAGAACTTTTGCATAGAATCCTCCATTCAGATAGCAATATTCTCCGTAATCAGGGCTGTTCCTGTGGAGCGCACACCCCTATAACCGTGAGCAAACAAAATAAACATCAAAATATTATAAAATCTCCGGGGAGGTTAAAATGCAACTGACCATTACCAAAGCAGAAAAATTAAAAGAAAAGCCCGACGACTCCAAATTAGGTTTCGGTACGATTTTCACAGATCATATGTTTAATATGGATTATAATCCTGATGACGGATGGCACAACCCGCGAATAGAGCCCTATGGATCGTTTAAGATGGATCCGGCCACCACGGTCTTCCACTATGGTCAAGCTATTTTTGAAGGACTCAAAGCGTATCGGACGGATTCCGGAGCCGTACAGCTTTTCCGTCCCCAAGACAATTTTAAACGGATGAACAACTCTTCCCGCATCATGTGTATACCCGAGATCGACGAAGCATTCGCCCTGGAAGCCCTCAAACAACTCTTGTCCATCGAAAAGGACTGGGTGCCGGGCGCATCGGGAACCTCTCTTTATATCCGTCCCACAATCATTGCTACGGATCCCTATTTGGGTGTTCGCGCTTCATATACCTATCGCTTCTTTATCATTTTGTCTCCGGTCGGCGCCTATTACCCCGAAGGCTTTAACCCTGTCAAAATTTGGGTAACCCCCCACCATGTCCGTGCTGTCTCGGGCGGTGTCGGTGAAGCCAAAACCGCCGGCAACTACGCGGCGAGCCTCTACGCCGCCGAACAGGCCAACAAGCAAGGGTATACCCAGGTGCTGTGGCTTTGCGGCGTCGAGCGGAAATACGTAGAAGAAGTCGGTGCCATGAATATATTTTTTGTCATCGACGGCAAACTGATTACGCCCATGTTAACCGGCAGCATCCTTCCCGGAATTACCCGGGATTCGGTGATCAAGCTGGCAAAATTATGGGGATTAGATGTTTCCGAACGAAAAATCAGCATCCATGAAGTATTCGATGCCTATACCGCCGGGAAGCTTGACGAAATTTTCGGATCGGGCACTGCGGCAGTGATTTCACCGGTTGGAGAAATCAAGTACGGCGAAAAAATAATCGCCGTCGGTGACGGCAAGGTCGGCCCAGTAGCAAACAGATTCTACACAGAACTGACAAACATCCAGTACGGAAAAACCGAAGATCCTGCGGGTTGGATCGAACCGCTCTAACTCGGAGTCCTCTGATAATTCTGGGTGGAAAAAAACCAAGATGCCGGAAAATCAAGCTACATCTAAACACCTTTTGTCATTTATGTCAAAGATGGAAAGTGCCGGACTCCACCCTTTTGTCATGGACACCTTTGCGTATTATTATAAAAAGATCGTTTCCGGCGAAACCGGGCGTATCTCTGACCGAGACATACGGCCCATCGCTTCGAATGAAGTCCAAGATGCAACCCGCCTTGAAGAATATGCTGAAGCCGGACGGAATGCGTTAAAGAATGCGGTGATGATAAAACTCAACGGCGGCCTCGGCACCAGTATGGGCCTGACCCGGGCCAAGTCTCTTCTGGAAGTAAAAAACGGAAAAACATTCCTTGAAATCATATTAAAACAGACGGAAAAACGTCATGTTAAACTGGCCCTGATGAACAGTTTCAATACCCATGACGACACCCTCGACGCCCTTTCCAAGATCCACCCGCCAGACCGGCCCCTCTTATTCCTCCAAAATAAATTTCCCAAGGTTCTTCAGGAAAATTTCGCGCCGGCAAACTGTCCGAAGAATCCCGAGCTGGAATGGAATCCCCCCGGCCATGGCGACATATACGCGGCCATTTATACATCCGGAGTATTAAAAAGCCTCCTCGACAAGGGCATCACATATGCGTTCATTTCAAATTCGGATAATTTAGGGGCCACCTTAGATGAATCGCTTTTGGGATACTTTTCCGAAAACAGATTCCCTTTTATGATGGAAGTGGCCCCCAGAACACCCTCAGATGTCAAAGGCGGGCATGTGGCAAGGCACCAGGACGGGCGTCTGATCCTGCGCGAGTCGGCCCAGTGCCCCAAAAATGAACTGAGTGCCTTCAGAGATATAAAACGTTATAGATTTTTTAACACCAATAATATCTGGGTCAATCTTGAGACCCTTGCTCGTCTCCTTGATAAACAAGGAATTATAACGCTTCCATTGATCAGAAATCCCAAAACCCTGGATCCAAGGGATGAAAAAAGCCCAAAAGTATATCAGATTGAAACCGCAATGGGCGCTGCCGTATCCCTTTTTGAAGGTGCAACACTTATCCAGGTTCCCCTTTCCCGGTTTCTCCCGGTAAAAAAATGTAACGAGCTGTTGTCGATTCGGTCCGACCGTTTTATTTTTTCAAACGAAAACACTCCGGTTTTAAATTCCAAGGTCCGCTCAAAAATCATACAGATCGATCTCGAACCAAAATATTACGGCAAAATCGATCTTTTCGATGAAAGATTCATCCATGGAATCCCTTCGCTGATGGATTGTGAATCACTGACCATCCGGGGAGACGTGCGTTTTGAACGCAATGTCACCATAAAAGGCAGGGTTGTTATAACAAACAACCTTAAATCTCAGATGGTGGTTAAGGAAGGCACGGTACTGGATAAAGATGTGATTTTCAATTGAGGGTCGGAATGTTTTGAAATGGCTTCTAACTCTTTTTAAAAACGGAATAATATTTCATAACGGCTTCCACATAATTTTCCGTTTCCGTGAAAGGAGGAATCCTCTGATAACGCTCAACGATATTGGGTCCTGCATTATAGGCGGCCAGTGCCAGCGGCAGCTTTCCATTAAAACGATCGATCATCTGTTTTAGATAACGCGTACCCCCCATTATATTTTCCCGTGGGTCAAAAGGATCTTTTATATTCAGCTCCTTGATATTTTCGGGCATGATTTGCATAAGCCCCATGGCACCGGCCTTTGAAATCGCCCTGGGGTTAAAATCCGATTCTATTTTTATCATTGCTTTCAGCAATGAAAAGGAGACGCCGTGCCTTTCAGCTGCATCTGTTATTATTTGATCATATCGCCGGGTGACGTCCGAGTTCAGGGATCTATCCGGTTTTTCCCGGATATAGATCTTATAGCTGGAAGATGTGGGTACGTTGGTGAAATGAAGCACCCCTTCGCTGTCCACATAGACATAGATGTCGGCATAAAGGGGCGGAACAGCAATAAACAGGATTGAAATTAAACCATAGATTCCCACAAGAAAATAAATAATTCGGGTCCGAGCCATCACGTTATACGGGTTTTTGATAACAGTTCGATTGATCAAAGGCCAAAATTTGTTTTCCCCTTAAATAATGAACTCGTAAAAAGTTTGATTTTGCTCGATGTCGCTCACAAAAGACTTTTTACGAAGCCTTCTTAAATGGTTGCCCGATCTTTTTGTTTGCAAATATATACGATGTCAGGTATCTGACATCGTGCAAGCCGTTAATGATCAGTCTTTGCTTTTTCCCAATCATGGATCAATATATTTAAATCAAAAGCTCTTTGTTCCAATGGACGTTTTAACATGACAGAAAATATAGAATATAACACTCGTTTGGTGCGATTTTTCATACGCATTGTTACGGTATTTTCCTTTTTGGTTATGATATCGTGCGGAAACAATACCGGCAATCAACCCCAAGATTCGGCCAAAGATTCGGTTATTGGTAGCATAAACAGTCTGGAACAATTTAATAAAATCATGGAAACATCCATAGAACGTCTCCTGGTTCTCGATTTCTATGCCGACTGGTGTCCGCCCTGTAAAGAACTTTTTCCTATTCTCGAAAAAATCGGAAAAGAAAACCGCGACATCGTGATGATTTACAAGATCAACATTGACCGACACAGCGAACTTGCAAATTCCTTCCGCGTAACCGGCATTCCCCATGTCGCTTTTGTCAAAAACAAGGAAAAGGTCCTTTCTCTGACAGGTTTATATCCCGAAAAGCATGTATTTAAAGGTTATCCGACAGTATTCGGAAAACGGCAGATCCTAATAAACGTCCATATCGGCCTAACTATTTACATATGCTGCAAGATTTTTTTAACTGAATTTCCGTCTGCCGTCGCTCCAAAATGCTTCATAATTGAACCCATGGCTTGCATCTTGTTTTTGAATTGGGCAAAATCGATGTTGTGTTTAATCCAGTCGTGAATTTCCGCTTCAGAGACCATTTTGGGCAGATACGTTTCAATAATCCCTATGAACGCGGATTCCGTCCCTTGCCCTTTATGTTCCAACACCTCTTTTTCAGATTTTGATAATTTTTTTAGGATTTTTACAACCTCATCGTCCGAAAGCTCTTTATTGTCGAGTCTTGCAAATTCTCCCAGGATAACACGCAGGGTGTCTTTTCTCTGCACATCCTTTGCCTTGATTGCAGCAGTTAAATCCTTTTTGATCTGTTTTTGAAGGTTCATCGTTCCCCTTTTCTTTTTTCGTATTTCTATATTTATAAACTTAACAGAATATTACGGTTATGTCCATACCGTATCAATAAAGTATTGATTAACTCCGAAAAGTCTTTTATCCTAAATACGTGTAGAGAAAGCGGACAAGCCGATGACACCCCGTTTCCTGTGTCGTGAAGGGTTGATAGTCGTCTACGACGGCTTCACCCCTGACTCTTTAGATCCGGGGCATCCTCGGCTTTCGTTCGATTAGGGTAATACCCACGAAGACATCCAAACACACGTAAATAAAACAAACATCGTGAAACACTATCAAAATTTGAAGTCTAAACTCCTGCCGGCGCTGATCATAGGGATGTTATATATATCTGCCTGCTCGGATGTTACGGGGACGGCACAACCACCTGCTGAGAAAAAACCCCCTATTTTGAAACAGCATCGTGTTGAATACGGTATTGACTGCGATGATTTGCACATTGTCAAAAACAGGGTTCAACTACATCAAAATCTCTCTGATATCCTATTGAAATATGATGTCCCCAATTCGGTAATCCATGATGCGGCCTTGGAATCCAAAGCCATATTCGACGTACGAACGATGAAAGCCGGAAATCCGTTTTGTATCATCCACAGCACGGATTCTTCGAAAAAGGTTCGCTATTTTGTGTACGAACTAAATCCCGTCGATTATGTTGTCTTCGATTTCAACGATCCAATAAAAGTTTCTTTGGGTAAAAAGCCGGTGCGGCTTCAAACAAAAACCGTTACAGGACGTATTGAATCGTCTCTGTGGGACACCCTTACGGAACAGCAATTGAACATTGAACTGGCCATCAAGCTTTCAGAGATTTACGCATGGGCCATCGATTTTCATCATCTACAGAAAGACGATACCTTTCGGGTGGTCTTTGAAGAAAAATTTGTTGAGGGAAAGCCGATTGGAATCGGCAAGATAAAGGCGGCCAGGTTCGATCATAAAGACAAAACATTCTATGCCTTTTATTTTGAGCAGGATGCTCATGGAAGTTATTATGACCAAAATGCCGACAGCCTGGAAAAAGCATTTCTCAAAGCGCCGATAAAATTTTCAAGAATTACTTCGGGTTTTTCCAAACGACGGTTTCATCCGGTTCTAAAAAAATATAAAGCTCACTTCGGGATAGATTATGCCGCCAGAACCGGCACGCCGATTATGAGTACCGGCGACGGCGTTGTTCAAAAGGCCGGTTATGACAAAAATAACGGCAAGTACGTAAAGATCAGACACAACGGAGTTTATTCGACCCAGTATCTTCACATGTCTAAATTTGCCCCTGGAATAAAACGGGGCAGAAATGTAAGGCAAGGGGAAGTTATCGGATATGTGGGATCTTCCGGCTTGGCCACCGGTCCCCATCTCTGCTATAGATTTTGGAAAAACGGCAGGCAGGTGAATCCATCTAAGGAAGATATTCCGTCGGTTGAACCCGTAGGAACAGAATACCTTGACCGCTTCACTCGACAACAGGCCAATCTGAAACAACAGTTGGATATCCTTGATATATCAGGAATATTGGCAATGCCCCATGATCCGGAACCGGCGGATCAATGAGGAATCCGGTTTCCTCTGTGGATTCTGCGGATGCGTCTGCAATTTTTTTTGAAGCTCCCTGCAGCTCCGTTGAAACGGGAGCTCCACCCCGGCTAAACAGAAAAACCCCATAGGTTTCACGGGGCAAGCTGTTGCAGTTCAACTCGGGCCAAAGATTTAAGATGCTCACACACCAGAACATCGGTTGGGAACGCCATTTCTTCTGGGAGATTATCCAGCGGAAAGAATTCTGCTTCGCTGGCGTCTGAACCGGCCTTTACTTCACCGCGCGTATATGTTCCCAGGAACCATATCCCCACCGTCTGTTTTTCCAGATCGTGAAAATTTGAATGAACGGTAAAAACATCTCCGATATCCACATCCAGACCGGTTTCTTCTTTGAACTCTCGGACGGCTGCCGCCCGAACATCTTCATCGTATTCAACGTGGCCGCAGGGGATGCACCACATCCCCTGGTAAGAACCGGTTCGCTTTACCAGGAGCAATTCGTCATCTTTTAACAAAATAACCGCAACCCCCACTGTTGGATTTTTATAATGCGTCCATCGACATCGCTCACAAAACATTCTTCGATTTTGACTTTTCGCTTTGGGCTGCAATCGATCCCCGCAAAAGGGACAGAACTTGAACTCCATGATGTCATCCTTTATGTTTTATTGCGGGCCTTTTCCACCGCTCCACCGCTTCCTTGTATTTTTTGGTTATATATTTTCTCGGGAATGCTTCATTGGATAAATAAACGAACGTGCTGTTCACAAAACTATCATACAATTCTTTGAACATCTCTGTTTTTTTGGTTTCATCGATAAAATTCCGTTCTCTTTTCTGCTCAAACAGAACATTTTCCCCGAGTACATTTACGATCTCATTCACGCTTTCCGTCGATTGACCCGGAACCTTTATCAACACTTCTGTAACCGGGATTTCCATACGAACAACCAGGGAGATCAGCCACCGATCCCCGGCGATTTTTCTTGAAGCGTCATAGAAATTCAACTGCATCCCGTTTTCAAGGTCCATGGTTTTTATTAATTTTTCTTTCATCCAAAATTCCTTTTCTTACACCTTCCGTATGATTTTACCGATACATGTCAAAAACGTTCTCTACCAATTTTTGTTTTTTTTTGCACTAGCTTTGTTGAATTAACCCAAAAGATCTGTTTTTATATTTGCCACGTCACCGTATTTACTGCTATGATAACCCTATAATCCTTGCAGGAACATCGATGAGACATCGGTTATTATTTAAATGCAACCGGTTAATAAATTCTCGACCATACCAGGAAAAATCCAATGAAACATCTGCCCATTGAGAACAGTCTGTTTATTGAGAACCGCCAAAGATTTGCCGCCAAACTCAAACCCGGTTCCATTGCTGTATTGAATTCCAATGATGTGATGCCCACAAGCGCCGACGGCACCCGATCCTTTGTTCAAAATACGGATATTTTTTATCTCAGTGGAATCGATCAGGAAGCGAGTATTCTTGTAATTTTCCCGGATGCCGGAGAAGAAAAGTACAAAGAAATCCTGTTTGTTAAAGAAACCAATGAAAAAATCAGCATATGGGAAGGCCCTAAACACTCAAAAGAAGAAGCCGCAGCACTATCCGGAATCAAAACGATTTGCTGGACTTCCGAGTTCGAGAGCGTTTTCAGATCCATTGTTTTTGAGGGTGACCGGATTTATCTGAATTCCAACGAGCACTTGCGGGCCGATGTAACGGTGGAAACCCGAGACGTCCGTTTTTTGAAATGGTGTCAAAAATCGTATCCACTGCATAAATATGAACGGCTTGCACCGATTATGCATCACATTCGAGCGGTTAAATCTCCTATGGAAGTGGAACTGATCAAACAGGCTTGCGCGATTACCGAAAAAACATTTCGCCGGCTGCTCGGCTTTATCCGACCGGATATATGGGAATTCGAAATTGAAGCCGAAATTTATCATGAATTTCTGTCAAATCGATCGCGGGGCCCCGCCTATGCCCCGATCATTGCTTCGGGCTCAAACGCCTGTGTCCTGCATTACGTCCAGAACAGCCGACAATGCAAAGACGGTAATCTGTTGCTCATGGATTTCGGTGCTGAGTATGGAAACTATGCTTCAGACCTAACGCGAACGGTGCCGGTTAACGGGATGTTCACCCCGCGACAAAAAGCGGTTTACAATGCCGTCTTGCGTGTCCAAAAGGCGGCCATCCAAATGCTTAAACCCGGGAATACCTTCGAAGCCTATAACAAAGACGTCGGCAAAATTATGGAAAAGGAGTTGAACAGCCTGGGGTTGCTGGATGCCAAAACTATAAAAAACCAGGACCCGGATGATCCGCTTTATAAAAAATATTTCATGCACGGCGCATCTCATTATCTGGGACTGGATGTTCACGATTTTGGGAATAAATACCGGAAATTCGAGGAAGGGATGGTTTTTACCTGCGAACCCGGCATTTACATCAGAGAAGAAGGTATCGGCATCCGTCTGGAAAACGACATCCTGCTCACCAAAGACGGTCCTGTTGATCTCATGGAAAACATTCCCATCGAAGCCGAAGAGATTGAGGATTTGATGAACTCGTAAAAAGTCTGATTTTGCTCGCTCCGCAAGCAATTTTGGGATTCATCTTAGGAGAGCTGTGACAATTTTTAAAAATTAGGCTCTAATCGACCACCCCCTAAAGCAGCAAACAAGATCATAAGGATTATTGCTTGAATGGCCCAGCCAATGATGCAAACACCTGCAGCAAGTAATGTGCTCTGATTGTCAAGCGCTTGTCTAACCGCAATAACCATAGCGATTTTACGAACATCCTGTTCATATGCTTGTTCGACGGCGTCTGTTATTGCGTTCTCCAATACCCACGCTCAATGGAATGATCAGAAAGAACAAACAAATACATATCACAGCACTCCAACCGCCCCGTTTAAACGCAAATCCAGACAAGGTAATTCCAAACCACCCCCCCCATGTAGTAAAACAACACATAAAGAGCATTGGCACGCCCTTGGCCGCTGGAAAGCTTACGGTTAAGGGAACCAACAGCCGCGGCATGGATAGTGAAAAACCCGGCACAAATACCTAAAAGCGCAATTACGACCGCAGTAATTGAAGGCAGCAGGATAAGCGTCAATGAAACCCCTAAAACGGCGACACCCCCCAGTAAAGTGTTTCCACTTCCAAAGCGGTTACCGGCTCGGCCGGCTGTCGGCCCCATAAAGATTCCCACAACATATACGAGGTAAAAGAGTGTCGTTAGTTCAGTAGAGAAACTAAAAGGTGGCGCAGTCATCCGAAATGGTAAATAATTGAAAACAGACGAGAAAATTAAAAAGCTGCCTGCGCCACAGAAATAAATAAGCAAAAGATCCCGGCGCTTCAGTAACTCCCAATAACCGATGGTAATATGCTGCCGTTTGTTTTCAATTGAAGTGCGCGGAAGCCACCAAAACGCGGTGAATGTAGCAATGAGTACAAGAATCGAAGCAGATACAAAAGCATAGCGCCAGTGCAAGGGCGAGTGTATCCAGCCGCCAAGCAGCCGACCACCCAATCCCCCGAGCACCGTAGCAGAAACATATGAGCCCATTACCACGTTTAGCCGCGCTGCCGGAAGTACCTTTGCCAGATAGGCTGCAAGACAGGTTGTCAAGGCGGGGATGAAGAGGCCTTGGAAAAACCGTGCTGTAATTAAAACCCAAAAGTCTTCTGTCACCGCACAAACCAAACCGCAAAGAGCCACCAAAATACCTCCAGTTAAAATAATGGGCTGGATAGGCAACCTATCTGCCAAAAAACCGAAGGGAAGATTGGATATTGCTATGCCAAGAATAACAGCAGATACGCTGAAAGAAACCAATACCATATCCGCTGCAAACTCATCCCGTAACACAGGCAATACCGGTTGGGTGATATAAATGGTTGTGAAGGCGGCGGACACCAGCGCAAAGACAATGAATTGTAGACGGAAATAGGAAGTGTCAGTCATGTTTACACATCACAGAGGAAAGTTTCATGATATGCCGGCTTCTAATTATACAGAGCATGTTAATTCCCCATCTATCTTAATGAAATTATGTTTATAATACACTGGCGCAATCTGAAACGCTCAATTTAGGAGGTAATAATTATGGATACTCGTCAAGAGATGCTTTCTTGTCGGTGACAGTGGGTCTGATGGTCAGTGTTCTCCCGTCTGTAGACATGGATATGGCGCCGTTACGGGCGGTGCCCAGTACACGGCATCCGATTTTCTGATATCGTTTTAACACAGACGGATGAGGGAATCCGAATCTGCTTCTCCATCCGGATGATATGACGACCACCGCAGGGTTCACCGTTTTTACAAACCAATCAGAACTCGATGTTTTGCTGCCGTGATGGGGCACCAAGAGGACCGTGCTATTCAATTTGTCCCCTGCAGTCGAAACCAGTTCATATTCCGCCCGGGTCTTGATATCCCCCGGGAACAGAAACGATTCTGATCCGAACGACGCTTTTAGAACCAGTGAATTGTTGTTTGAATTCCGCCATGGTTCCTTTTTTCTTTTTTCAGAAAAATCGACGGGAGGATATAATATGTCCATATGAACGCTGTTTATGTCATGGGCTCCGAAGATCTCGGCGTACTCGGGCATATGAATGCCATTGTCTCTAATCCCATCCATGAATTTTTTGTACCCGAAAGTATTTGCAGCATCGTGATTAGTCCACACATTTTTAACATTGAAATGTTCGGCAATGTATATCAGCCCGTTCAAGTGGTCACTGTTGGGATGAGAAAGCACCAATGTATCAACGGTTTTAATCTTTTTTTGCCATAAGAAAGGAGCGATTATCCTGGCGCCCACATCGAAAATACGATTATCGGAAAAACCGCCGCCGTCCAAAAGAATCGTGTGTCCATAAGGGAGTTCCAGAAGCGTGGAATTACCATCCCCGACGTCAATCATTGTCACTCGGAGATCACTATGCCGAAACCGCTGATAATACCAATAGCAGGCATCAGCGCCAAACACCAAAACCACTAGAAGGACAACCACGGGCGAAACTTTTTCAATAAATTTTTTGCCTTGAACCTGGTCTTCTTTGCCCGGTGCTTCATCCTGTTCTCCGGGTTTTTTAAACGGAATATGCTTTAGGTTTAAAACCGCCCAAAACAGGATATAAAAACAGCAAATCTCCAGATAGTTCGGGGTTACGGTTTTCACTGCCGAAAAAGGCAAATCGGCAAAAAAATTTATGATAAAAAGGGCCTGCTTCAGCACAGCCGAACATGCTTCGAGACAGAACAATGCCCCGTAAACCGTCAGCGGGTATAAAAATACGGCCAGCAACCCCAGTGGTACAGCCACGAAACCGATCATAGGAACCATGATAAAGTTTGCCAAAAGGCCGACCAGCGAAATCTGGTTAAAGTAAAACATAACCAGCGGAAGGGTTCCGAAGATGGCAAAGAGCGACGCCATGAAAAAATAAAACAGTGTGGTGGCTACCTTGGATACTTTGGGTCTTTTTCCCCGGATTTCAGGAGATTCCCATGGAGATTCTACTTTGGCCAGACCGTAAATGATTGCAAGAACAGCGGCAAATGAGAGCTGAAATGAAATTGAAAACAGTGACGGCGGATGAACAACCAGAATTAACATCGCCGCCAGCGCCAAAGTGTTCATCGGGTCGTGTTCTCTCTCAAACAAAAAGGCTGTCAGAAATACCATAACCATAATGACCGCCCGCTGAGTGGATGGCGACATTCCCGAAATTAAACCGTATATCAACACCGGAACCACGGATAAAAGTACGGCCCCCTTTTTGGTCCATGCGTGCCACAGGAACAGCTTAATGTAAGAAAGCATCCAGCTGAAAAATAAAAACGCCGCAGTTGCGACGATTCCGATGTGAAGCCCTGAAATGGCCAAAAGGTGGCCGATCCCCGCGCGGTTGAAAGCGTCCCTTAAATCTTGCGAAATCGAGTTCCGGTCTCCAATGATGAGGGCTTTGATTACACTCTGCTCCTTTCCTGTACCGGCTGCGTCGATAAGGTCGGAAAATTTGCTGCGAACTTCCGCGATGATCGTGCCAACCCCTTTTTCTGATCGTTTCTCCATGAGGGCGACCTTCTGAGATGAAACATAGGTGGTTCCCCAAACCTTTTTAAACACCATATATCTTTTATAATCGAATCCTCCGGGATTGTTGAAGTTTCTGATAGATCTTATTTTACCGAATACAGCAATTCGGTCTCCTTTCTGCAATTTCGGACCATCCCCGGATACGGTTAAACGGATCCTTCCAACAACGGGAAAAGATCCATCGTTCCCTTGGAGAGACTCGGTACGCAATATGAATTTTTGTCGGTTTGAATATATTGCAACCGGTGTGTGGATGACACCAACGATTTTCCATGGCGGCATATCCACAAAATGGATGATATGGCTGGAAGGAAATCCGGGCGCCGTCCACGGAAGTATGGACAGATATCCCAAGGCATACAAAAGGACCAGAGGACAAATCAGACTCGTTCTTTTTTTCCAGATTCGATAGAAAAGGATGCCTGTACATACCCCAACACCGATATAGGCCCAGGTCCCGTAATCCGGGAACCAGGTGCCCACGGCGATTCCGGATATCATCGATAACAATAAGGGAATGACAGGGCGAGCGTAAAATGTATCGATCATTGTTCAGGTGTAACAGCATCCATACAAAGACCTTTGAAAAATGTTCAATTTTGCTCAAGGCCAAGGCAGGCAGGAATCCTAACCGAATGCATACCTTGAATATTTTGAGGATTATTGTTTTTGCCTAACCCAAGGATTGGGCAAAAGGAGATGTTTTTCAAGGGCCTTTCAGATTTTAACCCGCCTTATGGCTGCCCCGAGGCGGGCAAATTTATGTTCGATGGCTTCATAACCTCGGTCCAGATGATACACGCGATTCACTTCGGTTGTACCTTGTGCAACCAGGCCGGCCAGAATCAACGAAGCACTGGCTCTGAGATCCGAAGCCATCACCGGTGCACTAGACAGCATCGGCACCCCGGTAATCATTGCGGTATTCCCTGATATTTTAACATCAGCGCCCATGCGCTTAAGCTCGCTGACATGGATAAAACGATTCTCAAAAATAGTTTCAGAAATAATGCTAAAACCGCTTGCAACCGACATGAGCACCATAAACTGCGCCTGCATGTCGGTGGGGAATCCTGGATAGGGCAAGGTTTTTACATCGACACTGACAATTTCATCGACGCCCTTGACCCGGATGGATTTATCCTTGACCGTTATGTCGGCACCGCAGAGTCTCAGCTTATGGATAACCGCTTCAAGGTGGTCGGGTTCACAGTCTAAAAGGGTCACATCCCCTTTTGTCAGGGCTGCCGAAACCATAAACGTGCCGGCTTCTATTCGGTCGGAAATGATTTTAACTGATACGGGTTGCAACTTTGATACCCCTTCGATGGTGATCACCGAAGTTCCGGAACCTTTGATTTTTGCACCCATTCGGGTCAAAACATTAGCCAGTGCCACCACCTCCGGCTCACAGGCCACATTTTTCAAGACAGTAACCCCTTCAGCCAGAACCGCCGCCATCATAAGATTTTCTGTTCCGGTTACGGTGGGCATGTCCAGATAAATTTCGTCTCCGTGAAGACGGTCGGCTACAGCCTCCACGTAACCGTGCTTCAATTCGATTTTGGCGCCGAGACGGGCAAGCCCTTTTAAATGCAGATTAATGGGGCGCGCACCGATGGCGCATCCGCCCGGTAAAGATACCCTTGCTTTTTTAAGTCTTGCCAAAAGCGGGCCCAGGACCAGAATTGAAGCCCGCATTTTTCTAACAAGATCATAAGGCGCTTCGTGACAGCGAACACTCCCTGTATCGATCCGAATGGTATCACCGTCTGTCTCTATCCTGGCACCAAGCTTGGAAAGCAAAATTTTGGTGCTATGGATGTCCTTAAGATCCGGAACATTGGAATAGGTATTCCATCCATCGGCAAGCAGAGAAGAGATAAGGATAGGAAGGGCGGCATTTTTTGCACCGCTGATTCTGACCTCTCCCTTCAGGGAACGCCCGCCTTCCACCAGTATTTTATCCATATAAAACCTTGTTCAAATAAAAAAGCGCTCTCCCGGCTTCATGGCGAGGTCAGCGCTTTTAATCCAGAAATGTCCTTGAATGTTAATGGTGATGGTCGCCATTATCCTTGGATGCATCGATAGCTGCTTTGATAATGCAGTAGGTCATACCAAGGCCTAAAATGGTAAGTGCGTACCAGAGACCTCCCATAAAAACCACATGCCCCATGTCCCAGATCCATTCAAAATTAAAAGGAAACATAATCTATCCTCCTGCCCGCTTTATGCTTCAGCCGGCCTTAATTCCTGTTCTAACTCAGCCGGAGATTCAACCATTGTCTTTTCTTCGTCCAAGGGTTCGATGGGATTCAGTTCCGGCTCATTGGGGAATACCGGCAGATAACGATATGAAATGGCAATGAGAATAATGCCGTACGCCACCGGGAGTATGGTTGTTGCAACCTCCTGCCAACTTGGAATGTACAAGACCCATTGATCAAACGTCATAACGGGTACGGCCATGACCTGCAACACCATGACCCATCGATTAAGACACACCCCGATAACCGCCAGAGTCACGGCAATCCATAAGGTCATGGAATTCTTGCGCCCTTTATCCGTAATCAGGATAACCGCAGGAATCAGACCGCAAATCCCAATTTCCACTACAAGTATCCAGATACCATACAATGAATTGTTGGAATAAAAATCCATCAGTGTAAAGCCCTGGGACGGCGCCAAAACCGTGGCCCAGTACCAGGTATCGTATAGCTTAGCAATGGTATATGTCAGGAGCATCCACCCTGAAATTTTAGCCAGGAGTTCAATGGCGTTGTCCTTTACCAGTTTTTTCCGGGCAATTTTTTCGGTAATCTTTGTAACCAGAATGGTAAAACACGGCCCGCAGGCAGCGGCCGACCAGGTATATAGAAAGAAGGTCCAGGGCCAGATAAAAATACCTTCCCGAAAGGCAAAGGGTCTTCCGAAGAGAACACCGGCAACACCGCCCAAAGAGCCCTGGTGGAAAAATGAAAGGAACGCACCGGTTGCCGCAAATACCGCCATGGTTTCGTGCATATTGTGACCGAGATGATGAAAAAACGGCACCTTGTCGATCTGACGATTCTCAAGAATCAGCGGAATATATTCAATGGTCAATACTCCGAAATAACAGGAAAGGCAGAACGCCACCTCCGTCAGCATGGAGTGAACATTGGCATGCCAGAAAATAAACCATCCCCGCAACGGCTGCCCGATGTCGATGGCTAAAATGAGCAGCGCCGAACTGTAGCAGATAAAACCGATCAGAACTGCATAATTGATGATGTTCTTGAGTGCATCCTTTCCGAAGATATATCTCAGCAACCCGGTAAAAAATGCACCGCCGCCAACCGCAATTACGGCAAGGTCAGCCCAGATCCACAGTGCAAACCCGTAGTAGTCGTTCATGTTGGTCTGGTTAAGCCCCTTGAACCAGCAGAGAAACATGGCATAAACGCCCCACAGCAGTACAATGCCGACGACACCGATGAACAAGAGAAATTGCCACATCGGGCAGCGCTTAACGCCTTTGGGTATTAATGCAGAATCCATATGTTATGTACTCCTCAATAAATACAGTTTCAGTTCCTGTTAACCGTTAACCGTGGTGTACCGGCTTTTTGATTTTTTTTTCGCTTTTCAGATAATTATCGCCGGCGCGCCGCACCCATTCCCGGCTTGAAAGATAATAGACCTTGGGATTGGTGCCCAGCCGCTCCAGCAGCCGGAATGCATGGGGATTTTTCGGCCGGCCGCCGTGTTTATTATCGGGTTCGACCATCTTGGACACCGCATGCCCCGGATTGTTCAGATCTCCGAACGTAATGGCCCCGGCAGGGCATGCCTGGGTGCATGCGGTTTGATATTCATCCTCTTGGAGCTCACGTCTTCCTTCCATAAACGCTCTGTCCTTGGCCAGCTGGTATCGGTGAAAGCAGAAACTGCATTTTTCGACCACGCCGCGCATACGAGGCGATACGTTGGGGCTCAGGTATTTTTCCATGCCGTCGGGCCAGATCGGATCCCACCAGTTGAAATAGCGGGCATGATACGGACATGACGCCATACAGTAACGGCATCCAAAACAACGGGTATAGATCTGGCTGACAATCCCGGATTCCATGCTGTAGTCCGTTGCGATGGCCGGACAAACCGATACGCAGGGTGAATGTCCTTCATGTTGACCTGCACATTGCATACAAGGTCTGGGAAGGAAGCATACATCTGTTTTCGGAAAAGGCATTCCGTTGGTCAATTTATAGACACGCATCCATGTGATACTCAGAAGTTTGTTCGACTCATCTTTCCTAAAAGGCACATTGTTCTCAGCCATACAAGCCACCATGCAGCTGCCGCACCCGGTGCACTTATCCAGATCAATGACCATCCCAAATTTCTGGAATTTCTTGTGTGTACGTCCTTCTTTCATCAGAACCTCTTTAGATTGACAACATTAACGTGAAGATTAACCGATGCGCCAGAAAATCTTCTATCTTCAACCCTAAATACGATCAGGCTTTTTCTAACTTCGCCCGAATTCCCCAGGCTGCATCCAGACCCGAATCCGGATCTTCAACCGGACCGATAAGCGCGTTGAAATTTATCCCCTTGCCTGCCAGGTATTCATCCCAGGCTGTATGGCCCAGACCCTTCGGCAGTGCAACGAGACCGGGCATGATACCCTCAAAAAGATGAACCTTGACCTCTGCTTTGCCTTTGGGTGTGGTCAACACGACCCGCTGGCCTTCACGCAGCCCTTGATTTCTGGCAGTTTTTGGATTGAGCTCAACAAAACCATCCTTACCTTTGAGGATGTAATCCTCAACCGTTTTCATAACAAACGGTGGATCTCCAATAAAACCGCTTGCCAGTCTCATGGAATCGTAAGGGATGAGCAGAAGGGGATAATCTTTTTCGTCGCCCTCGATGCTCACCGGTTTAAATTGGGGAATTGAGCCGGCATCCTTGTTTATCAGCTCGAACTTTCCGGAAGCCGTATCATACGATGTTCCAAAGAACGGAGGCATCGCCCCGGTGTTTGACCAGAATCCTTTCTCCATTAAAGAATTCCAAAGGTCGCCCAGGGTCTCTCTAAGGCAGGAATCATAGCTTTCCCACGGAAATGTTTTTGCGACGCTGCCGCCCAGCCCTTTGGCCATCTGAATGATGACATCTCCCACATGCTGGGTGTCGAACTGAGGTTCAACCACAGGTTTTGATAGACCGATAACCGGTTGAATCATACCGGCCGGCGTTGGTACATCTTCATAGCGTTCAAGATAGATGTGGTTCGGAAGGATAAGGTCGGCATTTTGAGCCGTTTCATCCATGTAAGAAGAAAAACTGACCACCAAGGGAATCTTGTCAAAGGCGTTTCTGACAGCTTGGGTATCTGGATGTGTATACAAAGGGTTGGCCCCGGAAACAAAGATTGCCTGCAAAGGATATTTTTCTCCCGAGTCGATGGTCTCTGGGAATCGTGGCAACAGATATCGGGTAAACGGATACATTTTACTTCCAGCACCATCCAATCGTTCATGCTGCATACCGGCTGCAGCCTTTGCATCCATTTCAATTTTCGGCCAATTGATATAATCGGGTTCGGAAATGGCCCAAACACCGCCCTTTTTATTGATGTTGCCCACCAGAGCGTTTAAGGCATTCACTGCCATACATTCATCAAGGCTGACAGGGGTGGTTCCATTGCCCCGCCCGCAAATAGCCAGCGGTTTTGAAGCATTGGCAAAACCCCGAGCCAGAACTACAATGGTTCTGCTGTCTATTCCGGTTATGGATGCTACGGTATCCGGGCTGTATTTATCAATGACAAGGTTTTTCCAATCATCAAATCCTTCAACGTAATTTTCAATAAAGGCAGTATTGTACAACGCCTCTTTAACGATAACATGGGCAAGGCCCATGGCCAGAGCCGCTTCGGCACCTGGATTGATGGGGATCCATTTGTCTGATTTGGCTGCCGTGTTGGACAGACGCGGCTCTATCTGAATAACTTTCACGTCGGCACTTTGCCAGGCGCTGTGGACTCTGGACATCCGTACCGGTGATCCCCAGCCGTCGATTATACCGCTTCCAAAGCTCAAGACAAAGTCGGTGTTTTCAAAATCGAAGCCGGGCAAAGCCTGAACGCCCTGCATAAGATATTGGGTAAGTTCATAGGAATCACGAACCGACGGCATGCGCATAAAATTTGGTGAACCATAGGCAGTAAGGAATCTTTCAAAGAGTCGAGGTACGGTGCCCCGATCGGAACCCGAGATAAAACCTACGGTTTGGGGATGCCCCTCTGATCTTATGTCTCGGAGTTTTTCCACGACTTCTGAAACCGCATCATTCCAGGAAATTTTTTCCCATTGCCCCTGACCCCTTTTCCCTGTTCTTTTTAAAGGCGTCTTGACCCGCATGGGACCATAAAGAAGTTGAAGACCTGACAGCCCCAGAAGGCACATACCACCATTGTTTACAGGGTGCCCTTTCATCCCATCGATTTTAACGGCCCGGTTATCTATTTTTCGAACCGTGATACCGCAATGCCCGGAACAGAGAGTACAGACAGAATTGACGTAACTGGCTTCACCATCTTCCGGTACCGGCGTCCACGGCCACATTTGTGTCCATATTGAACTGTCATCCATCATCTTCCATGGTAATGGTGAAAGGGCTGTACCGGCTGCACCACCAACTACAAATGACAAGAAACCTCTTCTGCCAATTTTCATCTATTCTACCCCTTAACTATTGGTAAATTCATAAAAATCGAATTTATTTGTGACAGGCAAAACATGGATCTCTCTCTGTCTGAACACTGCCGCCCTTGCCAAAGGTCGAGGTCCCCGGAGAAACCAGGTTTACCATATGATCAATCAGCCTTTGGGTGGGCGTCTGAATATCTGTTGTTTCAATATCCGCGGTATTTTCTCGATGGCATTCAGCACAATCGTCCATCTTCATCCGGTCCCAGGTATTCTTCTTGAATCCGCCGATACTTTTTCCCCAGATATCCCGGCTGTAGCCTGTAATTCGATTCTCCTCATAGACCTTTAAACTCTCAGATTCACCGATATGGCCGTGGCAGGTAACACAGTCCATTTGAGCGCCCTTGATATGAGCGGCATGGGAAAAGAAAACGGAATCGGGCTGCCGGGAGTATATCAACCATGGGACTTCTCTTCCCTTGGAGACATACTCCTCAATAAATTTGATCTCATCAGGACTTATTCCCTGAATCTCTTCATGACAATCGATGCATTGAGCAAGCGTCGGAGCCCCGGAGAAGGTACCGTCTTCCCGAAAAAAATGACAGCTTTCGCATCCGTTATCGACCTCTTCAACATGAAAAACGTGGTTAAAGTCAATGGGCTGTTTTTTCTTGGAATATATAAGTTTGGGGAAAATGATCCATCCCACAACAAGGCTGGCAAATAGCCCCAAAATAAAAAACAAGATAATGGTTCCACCGGCCCCCGTATCTTGTTCTTTTAAATTCATTTCCAAGGATGAATTTGTACCCGCTTCACCAGCGGCATCTTCAGAAATATCTTTTTCATGATCATCTAAAGTATGCATAGAAACTCCGTCAAGCTGTGGTTGATGATTTCACGATGCAGGCTAACTCTCTAAAACAATTAAAATGAACAAACGGTCTTGTACCTATAGATCTCTTTTTTGTCAAGAAAAAATCCTTCTTAATTCGCGCTATGTTTACACCCGCAGTAGGACAAAAACAACGAGGAAGGAAAAGAAAAAAACAAAGACAAAGATGTCTGTATAAGAGGGGTATTGGGTACGAAAACAACTCAATCCGGATGCTGGAAAAACAGCGAAAAACTTGAGGCGGTCTTAAAAACAGTAGATTTGCTTAAGGGTGTTAGCCCGAGTTCTTGCAATTTAGCCAAGCGAGTCATGAATCCCAAAATTGCTTGCGGAGCGAGCAAAGTCAGACTTTTTGTACGTGTTCAGGGGATGCGCTTCCCCGAGCAACGATACCTGCCCGCTCGTGCCTTGCATGGCAGGCGGGTTGGCGGAGTGGCTTCGTTATTTCAATGCCCAGTCACGTAGACACCGGAGTGAAGCGGGGGAGCGCGCCCCCTGAACACGTACGACTTTTTACGAGATCATCACATATACTCGGCCACGGAAACCGTTCTGTCTCCGAGAATATTGACATAACTCCCTTTTTCATTATCGTACCACCC
>PVMK01138698.1_pt1 | contig 47388 bp, 48 predicted proteins | sample 1853481 | NCBI WGS metagenome assembly PVMK01 (sample SAMN08533507, study PRJNA380276) | Marine sediment metagenome, whole genome shotgun sequencing project.
GGTAGTCGAAGAATAGCTCCAGGCTCATGGCGCGGATCGTGTCGGGGCTGGCCGTATTGGGTGCGGGAAGTTGCATTACGCCGTCCCGTAGCTCCTTGGCACCGGTCAGGTAAAAGTTCCGCCACGGTCCTGATTCCGCCTGGTAACCAAGCTGTTCCAGAGCATCTGCCTGCAAGTCCTTGGCCGCCTTATTATCGGGTTCCGCAAACACGGCATGATTGACCACCTGTGCCACCCAACGATATTCACCCTTGTCGTAGTAGCCCCGCGCCTTTTTGATGACTGCATCGACGCCGCCCATCATGTCCACATAGCGCTTTGACGCCTCCACTGGGGGCAGCACATTCAGGGTGGCCGGATTACCGATGAACCAGCCGAGGTAGAGTACATAAGTGGCCTTCACGTTGTGGTTTACCGAGCCGTAGTAGCCACGGTTGGAGAAATGCGTGTCGATGGCCTTGGGCATCTGGAACATTTCGGCGATTTCGACCATGGTGTAACCGTGGTTGGCCAATCGCAGGGTCTCATCGTTGATGTAGCGATACATGTCACGCTGCAGGCCTAGGTGGTGGTTGATCTTGTCGTTACCCCATATAGGCCAATGGTGCATGCCGAACAGCACCTCGGGCGTCATCACCCCACATGGTCTTGGCCTCGTTCAGAAACTTGGACCAAGGCAGCGGTTCACGGATCTTGGCGCCACGCAGCGAATAGGTATTATGCAAGGTGTGCGTTGCGTCCTCCGCACCGTTAATAGCCTTGAACTTCGGCAGGTAAAACAGCATTTCCGTCGGTGCTTCACTACCCGGCGCCCAGAGGAACTCGTAGGTCAGGCCGTCGATGACTCGTTTCTCGCCGGTCTTGGAGATAATATCGGTGGGTGGAATCAGCGTCACGGTACCCGCGGAAGTTGTCGTACCCAGGCCCGCGCCAACCTGCCCCTTGACATCTGGTGGCAGCAGATTGCCATACATGTAGGAGGCGCGGCGACTCATGGCAGTGCCAGCCATCACGTTCTCAGCTACCGCGTGTTCGAGAAAGTTGATCGGGGCAAATATTTTTGTTTTACCGGCATCCACGTCAGCCTGGTTGGTTACGCCGCGCACGCCGCCATAGTGGTCCACGTGACTATGCGTGTAAATGACAGCCTTGACGGGCTTTCTTGCCGCGGTGCTGAAATAAAGGTCGAGACCGACCTTGGCCGTCTCCGCGGAAATCATCGGATCAACGATGGTAATACCTGCATCACCTTCAATGATGGTCATATTCGACAGGTCCTGGTTGCGTACCTGGTAGAGCCCTTCTACGACCTCGAAAAGGCCAGAGATATTGATCAGTTGCGACTGTCGCCAAAGGCTGGGGTTGACCGAGGCGGGCGCCGCTTCACCTTCCTTGATAAAGTCGTACTGCGCGGGATTCCAGATCACATTCCCTGCCTTGCCCTTGACCAGGGTTTGCGGCAACGGAGCAATAAAGCCTTTATGCGCATCTTTGAAAGATTGCTTATCACCAAAGGGCAGATATTCAAGCAGCTTGTCGTTCGCCGCTTTGGTCGCCTTCGTCGCAGCGTTTCTTTCGTCTGCGGCGACAGTTGAGCTTAGTACCAGTACGGCAACAAGCGCCGAGCACATTTTTGCAAAGGAACATGGCAATTTCATTATTTATCCACCAACTATTGAGGTCAAATGTGGCCAAAAACACTGGCCGCTAGAAAAACAGCATAGAGCCCAATTCCCAAACTGTCTACTGAGCACTCACGAATTGATTTCTGCAAGTCAGTAGAAACTCGCTCTTTAGCATCGACCCACGACCACTGTCCAATCAGCAAACGCACCTTCTCTGAAATTTCGATGATGTCCAGCCGGAGCTAAACGCCGATCCGCCACAATCTTCATGGGGGAGGGGTTGGGGGGGCTGCCAAGTGGAACAGGCTGCCCCAGTGCCTAGTTCAGGAGCATGAGGCTGGCATGACTTCCAGGGGTACCGACTGATTACTGTTTCGGGCGTCAGAATAACGGTGATCATGGCAGGCAAAGGCGCGTCGATACTGGACTAATTCCGGGGCCGGGGTAGTCATTGGGGTCGTTTCCAGCCAGATGGCATTCCGCGGGATGGAAGTAACGCTGCTGAGGGTTTATAGAAGTTAAGTGTATTTGACAACAACTCTGTCCTTGGTGATTGCCTGCTAGCTTACAAAACCAGCAACAAACTGCATCAAGAGACCCGTACCCAGCAGGAAAAAGCCGATCATTTCGGTTTTTGCCTGGTTCTGCAGCACCTCCACTAAGCGCGGGATTTCCTTAAACCCCTCCCACCCACGAAACATACCCCGAACACGCCGGCGCGCTCGAAATGTTGCCTGCACCATATACCAGGCGCCTACCATTTCGAGCAAGATCCCCGCCTCGCCGACGTACCAGAAAATACTGTGGCTAGCTAATACTGTCATCGTATCTACTTCGCTCATGGAATACCAAATCTCACTGGCTTAAATTGTATGCCTGGCGACAGGACGGACTCGTCTCCAGCCATCTTTCCGCTGAATGGGCAAAGTATTTGAGCCCGTTCTCTAGAGAGGAGTATATGGCATGACGGTACTAACAACTTAACTTCAGAACGAACATAGGAAACCATCATCCAGAAAAGCGGCAACAAGTGTCCTACCGGGGTCTACACGTCCGGTGGTGATTACTGCAAGCGGATCAGCAGTTCCGACAGGGAAGCCTTGCCCGGGGAGGATGGTGGTAAGTGCCCACCAGGCTGGTAGAAGTCCGGCCGGTACTGTGTGAGACAGTAGCCAGATTTTTCACTTGCTTCAATAGTTAAAAAATCATTGTTATCATCGAGATATTGCCAAAGATACCCCGGCTATTTCATCGGATATTCAAAATATCAATTGCAGGGCTATCTGCTGAATATTCCATGTAGCCCATGTTGTGCATGGTATTGCCACGGATTGGCTGGTTGTTGTGTATATAGAGGCGGCATGTGGAGATCGGCAATAAAAGAAACCGCCGGCCGTGGAATTAGCCAGGGGCACTGCAAGGCTGAAGGTCTGTTATTATCGGAAATGGCCGTTCGCCGGAAACTGTGGCAAAGGATCTACAACGACTCGCAAGAGATATTCTCGCGAAATAAATTTATATTAGGAAGAGATTGTATGACTCTCGACGCTTACATACTCCTCTCACTCGCCGAAGTTTGCGTGGCATTTATGGGATTCATTGGTATTGTCGTTGTGCTCGGTGGAAGATCAAAGGGTGAATGGACGCCCGTGGACGATGTCCGGTTCTGGACACTGATGTTGAATTGTCTCACTCCAATAGCGTTGGCCCTGCTTCCTCTGATATTTGGCGCTGAGTCATACAAGGTTATAGGACTCATCGTGGGTGGAACTTGGGTAGTTTTGCTCTTCCATCAAGCCATATCGGCTACCAGAATCCCTGAAGCGAGCACGAAGCTTGCTATATTCGTAATGATTACGACAATAATTGTTTATGGGACATTCGCTGTGAGCGCATTGTGGATATCGAATGCTCCAATCCACCAACTCTATCTTTCGATAATTCTCTGGAATCTCACACTGGCAATCATATTCTTTGTTCGTTTACTGCGTAGCGAGCGTTCAACTCTATAGGTGGGAACGAAGACAGCACAGTCCGGAGTTGGCACAACACAGCAGTACAAATAGCCGAGTAATCCTGCCAACGAACTTCAGGGAAGCAGTGAACACCGGTCGTTGATCACCCCCACCCCAGGCCCACCACGAATATTTTTTGATGGCCCACTCCCCCTTCGAGCCCAGCAGCAATAATCAGGGCTGACCGAAGAAAAATACCCCCTCAATAAAGCGCCAGTAACCCGTGCTGAACTGGCTGTTATTATCAGGAGCGGTCGTTTGCAACACCGGTGCGCGAAGGGCAGGAAAGTCCTATGAAGAGATATTCGGGCTGTGATATGGTTTATGATAGAAATTTACTCGTTGCCGTCAGATTCAGTTTGGAACACACCCTAAACCTCTGCCCGTATTGTAGAAAAACTGCATAGTACTTTATCCCCAGCAGGCTGATATCTGATACTCCATGACGATCGAGAAAAGCAAAGGACGGCTTATTGTGCTGCTGGTGATATTAGCAGTGAGCGCAACGCTACGATTTTCCTATAATGCAGAGACGTTAAATCGGGGCCGAATTCAAGCCGATGCCGCAAATTACATTACCTACGCTGAAAACATTCTCAACTATTCCACCTTTTCGAAAGACAGAAAGAACAAACCGCCTACCCCAGATGCCTACTGGTCTCCCGGTTATCCGGCATTTCTCGCTTCGAATATCGTGCTTGCCAAGATCACAAACCATGACGCTTACAATGTCGTATTGTACGCTCAATTGGTGCTGGGATTAGCGACCGTCGTGTTTTCCTACCTGATCTCCACGACTTTCTTGACGGGTTATTGGCCACTAGTACCAGCCGCACTGGTGGCATTGTCGCCGCATCTCGTGGCAATAGGTCAGAATGTTCTTACAGAAACTTTATTTGGATTCCTGCTGATTACGTCAATCTACAGCTATATTCTTGGAGTTTCGAGGAACCGCCAACAGATATTACTCGTCGCTGGAATCGGCCTCGCCCTAGGATGGCTTGTTAATCCTGTCTCAATTTTAGCCGCCCCCCTTCTCGTTCTCACATCCTATTTCATGAGGCAAGACACTGAAGGGAAACATTGCATATCCTTTTACAGGAAAATATTGCTCGTTGTTGTTCCGGCTATCGTTGTAGTAACCATATGGTCTGTACGCACAGAGGTGAATGTACCCCCCTGTGGCAGGCTAGACTGGAGAAGTGACTGGCAGAAAAGTCACTCTTGGGAAACGGCCCGATTAGTGCCATGTCCTTTGCCGACGTACAATCAGTACCTCTTCATCCGCTCTCACTCAAAAACATTGCTATTAGGCGAATCTCTTCATCGGTGAGTTCTACTACCAGGGGTCGCATCAGTTTAGCCTGGCCGTTTTCCCGAACTCCGTCCCGAATGTCCTTCATCTGCTGAATCAAATAGAGTTCATCCTGGCCGTAGATCACCGGGTAACCACCACGCACACCGCCCTCTCCCTGTTTACCATGGCAGATCCGGCATTTGTATTTCTGATAAAGCCCAGGGCCGTCCAACCCCTCCCCGGCCTGTGCGACGGCGCTCGACATCACCATGATGAGTGTCGCCAGCACGGTATTCAGCCAAAACCGGCTGCCACCATTCATGGAGCCGCCGATCCAGGGTCAGTGAGATAGCCCCTTATCACGGTAACCAACCAGTCAACAGAAGCCTCGTGAGGAAAATAAGTCAGTACTTTCCCATTTGGGCCCAGGAAAAATATCTTGCCGCTATGAATCATCTGGGTGCTGCCATCTTCATTCTTCGTATATCGATAGCGTATACCATAGGAGCCAGCTGCCATAGCAACAGACCGTTCCGAACCGATAAGACCAATGAAGCGGGGGTGAAAGAAATGTACATACTGCTCAAGTTGCTCGAGGGAGTTTCGCTTCAGATCGAGATTTACAAAAAGCGGCGATATCTTGTCTGCCTCGAGACCGAGAGCTACCAGTGCCTGACCTATACTGTGCAGGGCGGTCGGGCAAACATCAGGGCAGTTGGTATATCCAAAGTAGAGAATCACATAACCGCCGAGAAAGTCGCGATCGGTCACCTGCTTACCTGTATGGTCCATGAGATTGAAAGACCCGCCAAAATCACTGCTAAATGGAAGGGCGGGGTACGCCTGATCGGATTTATTATCTGCAGCCGGCTCACCTGATGCCGCAAGGGATACCACCAGCATCAATAGTGTAGATACCAGAGAGTATCCCATACGAGGCCGGTCCTTGCCTCCGCTCACTCCACCCAGCGTGTACATCTCGCGTATGCCCTGAGACTACGCGGAGCCCGCCAGTTTCCACCCAACATATAACTCTGCAACCAAGCGTTTTCTGTCGCATTATTAACTTCTTTATCTTCTGGCTGGACGGTTGTCTCCGACATCAAGTTCCTAGCCGCATCCCGCGTCTCTGGTGTGCGCGACCAGTAGTAGGCCTTGTAGTCAGTGTCAGGAAATACCTCAGCATCAAGTGCCGGCTTCTGCCTCGTCAGGTCGACAATGCTGGTCATTTCCTTATTGCTGGGTAGTCTCCAGTCACTGTGGCCGGCGAATCTCAGATCCTCACAGTACTGCAGAGCTTCTTCCCAATCCAGCAAGCCGCTCTTGCTCTCCTGCACCCACATGAGTCTGGCAACGTTCTCTATCACTGTGCCATCTCCATTTACAGAATAGTCCGGAAGAAAATAACCGCCGTTATTGTCAGCGCGCACACAGCGAGTGGTCTTATAGCCGCCCCGTGGATAGCCCATAAAATGTCCGTCGATAAAGCCCAGGTGCCAACCGCTGTTGTTGTGGTCTGGCGCAATGGGACCGGCCCACATGCCACCTTTACCACGGTCACCGTATCCAGGTATGCCCGGATCTACATCCTTGAAATACCGTACGTGAATGGCGGGCCTGGCGGCAGCGTAGTGGGCAATCGTATGCCCTTCTTTCATATTCGGCATACGCCAGTCGTCATACCCGCCCAGGCGCAGTTGCTTACAGTACTGCACGCCCTCGTGATAGGGACGTCGCCGTGGTTCGCCATCCTTGTAGCTGAAAACATCCTGTGGCCGCCAGTTCCCCTTGGGTGGGGTAGTCTTTTCCCACTTCCAGTTTAGGTGACGCTCCCACATCATGCCGGTATTGTGATCTATGATAATCGTGCCATCTTCACTGATGGAAAATGACATGGGATTTCGCTCGTAATCGCGATCCTCTCCACGTACCCAAGTGGTCTCTCGGAATTGGCCAGAGTCGGGCAGTCTGAAGCCTTTGATCGGGTTGAGCTTGGCGTAGTCTACTTCTTCCAGGCCAGCCCTGAGTTTATAAGGTATCTCCGCCAAGGCAGCCTGAGTCACAAACACTGCAGCAAGGGACAGGACCAAAGAAATCCTCATGGTGAGATCCCTGCCTGCTCGCCGGTCACCGGAACGATATGGACATCCTCGGCGTACTGACCAATGGCCTGTAGCATGCGCGGTGTCTGGAACAGTGGCGCCATGATATGTTTCATGGCGGATTGCCCACCGGCCCGACGACCCGTCTGGTATGCTTCCAACTGCCGCTTAATATAACCGTACTTGAGGCCGACCAGTTTCGGGGTAAAGGGAGCGCCTACACCCGGGTCCAGTTCTCCGGTTCCCGGATTGCGCACTCTCAGCCCCTGTTGGTCATCCCCATGACAATTGCCACAACCAGCAAAATTGGCCAACCACCAACCATTCAATGCCAGTTCACCCCGGGCCTCTGCATCCTCTTTACTGGCACCGGTAATGGTGTAATCAAGTGTACCCAGCCAGGCAACAATATCCTGTATATCCTGTACTGAAATATTCGACAGGATCGAACGCTTCAGTGAGCCGGCAATTCCGCCCCTGGCGTTCATTGGGTCATCCGAGAGAAAAGCCTCCATCTGGGTGAGCATATAACCCTCGTACTGTCCAAGGATATTGGGAACAACATCATTACTTACCTCGCCGAACGAGCCGTGACAGTCTGCACATTCACGCGCGAATAGTTGTTGGCCATTGTTAATGTCTCTCTCTGCAGTTACTGCTCCCGAGTAATTGGCAAGGACCAGCAGGCTGATAAGTGCCGGAAAGAAGCTGGGGCGCATGTTATTCGTCGCCTCCATTGCCAGTGATTTCCAGCAAGAAACAGCCAATGCCCGCAGTGACAAGAAACCCGAATACTAGAATTAACGGCATCGCCGAATAGCCCAGGATGTGCCAAAAGACCGATTCAAGTGTGCTCATGTCACTTACTCCTGTGTCGTGACGGCGTGGTTGTAGGGCGGCCGCATCGCCGGTTCCAGCAGCGCGGGCGAAATATCCTCGAGGTTCTCAATCTCCGGCAACACGTGGGCGATACCTTTATGGCAGTCTATGCAGGTATATTTACCCGTTTGCAGCATTTCCCTGTGCATAAATACCCCCGGGGGCTGTTGTTTGTCGAAGTTCATGAAGCTCTGGTCATGACAGTTGCGACACTCCAGGGAATCGTTTTTCTTGAATCGCTTCCATTCCCGTTGCGCCAGGTGCAAACGGTGTTCGGCAAACTTCTCAGGGGTATTGATCTTGCCGGTAATCGTGCCCCACACCTCCTTGCTGGCCTGTATCTTGCGGATAATCTTGTCAGTCATATTATGGGGTACGTGACAGGACGAACACATGGCTCTTACACCGGAGCGGTTACTGTAGTGGATACTCTCTGTATAGGCCGGATAAACGTTATCCTTCATTTCATGGCAACCGATACAGAATTCCTCCGTATTGGTAACCGCCATTACCCAATTGAAGCCAAACCAGAAAATGATACCGGCAAGAAAACAGAATCCTGCCACGATACCCATGGCTACCGTGCTACGGCCTCTCAACAGCCCCCAGTAACGCAGGATAAAATTGCGGCCCTCTGCCATTTGTTTCCCCACACTAGCTCATCGCCGATTGTACACAGAATAACCGGATATTGGACATATTTGCACCCATGTGCACCCTGAATTACCAGTTGTTGATTTGAATCAAGCCAATTGCTGGCCGTGCATGGCTAATTACCATTTCATGTACAAGATCAGGAGCTTAACTGTTCGGAAAACGCTCAAATTTCGGTCTAGAAAACCCCTTCCAATTCCTCAACTCACTGCCACCAGTTCGGCATTACCCCACCAAAAACTCTGACATAGCCACGGTCGATCGCTACCCCGCCCTCCTACCAGAAAGTGCCAAACAACCCGACGCACTCGACGAACCCGTCGCCAAGCCTCTACCTCAACGCTTTGCAGATCAACATTGGCGTCGAGTACGTCAGGTTCGCCGGGTATAACTGGAGTTTCTCCCCCCCTATGGGGCCATGCTTTTTTCCACAGTCCGCAACATAGCTGCCCGCGAGTTCCAAGGGGGGTCCTTAAAGGCGCCGACCTGGATCACCATGTAATCACCGCCAAGTTACTGGCTACTGGCACCAGAGTGGCACCCTGTGGAGTACTTTGCCCAGGGGGATTACCTTGCCCATGGCCTGGGCGCTTTGCTCACCAAGGGGGCTTGACGGGCAGAGAGGGAGGTGTGCTGGGGATTGCCTGGATGTCCGCTTTGGGCCCGGATAGCGGACCCTCGTTGGTAGTCGAATCCAGAAGCTGGATGTCGGTTTTGTTCTAGAAGCGGACTTTAAAGATACACTGCAGTGCGGAGCAGAATCATCAAAGCGGCCAAGTTATGGGGCCAATTTCGACCCCAAAGTCATCCCTTTCCGGAATTGAAGTGTTTGTACCTTATGTTAACCTAGCGACTCTGAAACGGAGGCAAGTATGACTCAGTCAATCAAAGAGATAGCAGGCGATAAGTATGTTCTATGGGGTGCCAATTGGTCGCTCTACACAGCGAAGGTGCGCCCCTACCTGATCAAAAAGGGAGTCGAATATGTAGAGGTTTGTCCGTCACATCCACACTGGGATGACCATATCCTGCCGACGGTGGGTTATTTTACAGTCCCTGTTCTTGAGACGCCCGATGGAGATATCATCGCGGATTCAACTGAAATTATGGAATTTTTGGAATCCAAATTTCCAAACCCACCGATGCTCCCTGAAGATAAAACATTGGCAGCACTCGCACACCTGATCCACAGTTTTGGATCAGAGGGATTAACAAAATCTGCGATGTATCTTCGCTGGAACACATCATTTGATAATAGGCTGTTCGCTCGAAGCGAATTTGAGCGGACACTAGCGACACCGGAGCAAGCTGATGGCTTTGCACAATCCATGCGCGCCTATCTACCGATTTTGGGTGTCACTCTCGATCATGGCGTTGATGTCGCCATTGAGACTTCAATTGACAAGCTCTACCAAGCGTTAAATGAACATTTCCTGAAGTACCCGTACATCTTGGGCGGCGTGCCGTCTTTGGCAGACTACGGCTTAATGGGGCCCCTCTACGCCCATCATGGCCGTGATCCAGCTAGCAGTAACGCGATAAAGCAGCGCGCGCCTGCCCTTTATCGCTGGATTGAAACAATGCAGCGTTCACCAATTCCGGACCCGGAAGTCTGGCAAGTCCCGCAGGAGTATTTCCAGGTCGACAACCTTCCCGATACCCTGATCAGCTTTCTGAAATTGATCGGAGAAAACTTTGTTCCGGAAATCATAGGAACAATTGAGCTCTACCACCAGTGGCTGGATGCGCAGGAACGTGAAACTGGAGCAGTTGTTGATGTGGAAGGACAGAAAAGATGCCACCAGGTTCTGGGTCAACTTGAGCATGTCCAGATGGGAGCAGTGATAAATCGAATCGCCCTTCTGGACGACGTAAGCCATCATCTGCGGTTCCTGTCTCTGGTAGATGAAATGAACGCTGCAGAAAAGAATAAACTGACAGAAATCCTGCACTCTATTGGTGCCCAAGACCTGACAAACGTTAAGCTCAAGCGAAACATGAAACGCGAAGATTACGCATCTGTGCTCGCTTAGTTGGGCGCTTTGAGCAGCTAAAATCAGCTGCTGGTCCTTCATGTTTTGATCGCGCACAGTGATTCACAAGCGGAGCAACCATAGGGAGCCCCCATGAAATTACTGTCTTGCGACTGGGATTGGTTTTTTATCAAAATGTATCTTTAGAGGAAAAGTTAATGAAAATATCTCAATGTATATTATTGCTAATACTGTCTGTCGGCTTATCCGGCTGTTCCGTGTACTCCGTTGAGGGGAGATACAGCTACGACAGTGCAATTGACTATTCAGCCATGAAATATTTTGTCTTGCTAGACGTTGATGACAGCGCTTTTTCAACCCCCGAAAGTACCGCGCATTATCGTAGAGCGATAGTTAGCGCGCTCACTGCAAAAGGTTTAACTGAGAATAGAGAGAACCCAGATTTCGCCGTTAAAACCCAACCCGTCGGAACCTATAGAGAAGAATACGTTACGATCCATGGCGATATAGACTTTCCTAAGGCAATCTTGCGCGTGAATTTTCTACACCCCTCGTCTGGTGCACATATCTTCGAAGGTGTAGCGGACGCCCACTTTGATGAAAGTATGTCGCAGGAAGATAAGAACGCGACAATCGATGAGGCGGTGGAGGTGATACTAACAGGGTTTCCTCCAGGCCGGTGATGACCTCTAAGAGGTGTTTCCTGCCCTTGACGCAACCAAGCCAGGCATGCCCGCTTCGGTGAGAGCAGACATTCGCCTAGGGAATCCTGACATCCATGGCAGCCGATTCGGAATACCTTCAGCCGCTATCACCTCCCCCGCCCATCCAGGGCAAGAGCACCACAAGCAAACCACCAACAGGCCGCTTTCGGTATACGTTCAGTAACGGCTTTTGATGGATTACTACCGGGGAAAACTCGATACAATTCTTGGAGTTACTGGAGGAAAATCTTCGACTACGAGGTCTTACAAATCAGCTGCTCTACCTACTGAGCTACACCAGCCTTGAACGAAGCGGGAGAGGCAAACACCCGTCCCGTTGGAAGGGGTGGGATTTTAGGGAAAGTATTGGGGGAAGGCAATAGGGGTGGGGGGATATTTGTGGGGGGGGGCTGGAATAACAAAAAGGAAGAAGCACACCATCGCACACCTCGCCAAACTATTTCGGAAACAGTAGCGTCACCGTAAGCTGGAAATCCCACTGGGCGTCAAATTCCGGCTTTTCAACATTGTAGTAGGCCATTTTGGCATTGATGTGCTACCTGCCCACGGCGAAAACCCGATCCACACCGCCACCGATCGGCACAGTCCACTCATCGCTGCTCTTGTCCGCTTCCCAGTTGGCTGTAATCACCGGTGCGCTGGACATGTACCTGCCCCCAGGATGGTTCATTACATTAGTACCCACCGTTCGGCTACTCTAATATGGCATGAAACAGGAAAGAGCACCCGCCTCCATCTCCCTTCAAAAAGCCAGGGAAACACCGCTGCTGAGTCGCCAGTCAGGCTCACTTTGTTTGCCGTTGAAATCCTTGTGAACGGGTGCTGCCAGGGCGATATGTGTTGACCAAGCGCCGAAGCCCCAGCGTAAACCAGCCGTGGCGAAAATCACATTGCCGCCCGTATTTCTGTCCTTGTGACTATCTACCTCAGTCTTGTCGCGCCACTCCCCGTTCATTTCCAGCACGAGTTGCCAGGTTTGGTCTGTGTGGCTGGAGGGCGCGTCACCATGATGGCTATGGCTCGCCGGGGACCAGATAATAGCCGCGTTGTACATCAGGCTGTCCCCGATTTCCGTATCTCGTTTGCCCTCAGTGGTCAGTTGATACAACAGATTGCCGCTGACGCTCCATTGGGGACTTAATTGTGTGCTGTAGGCGATTCCCAGCAACGCATCCCAGGATCCCGATCCGGGCTGGTGCTCTACCTCTGCTCGCTCGCCATTATCAAGTTTTTCATTGGTACTTCCGGTAGGCGCTTTGACGCCGGCAAGCAGGGCATATCGGTTACTGGATTCTGCGCCGTTCAGGGCCAGGCGTCCCAGCAGCGACAAGTCACCCCAGCCCGATATATCACTGTTGATGACTTCGCCTTCCGGCTCCGCTTCCTCATCGTGATGTTCAGGCTCTTCAATCTCGTCGTGATGGTCGTGTTCAGCCTCCCGAAAGCCATCGCGGCTGACATAGGGCAACACTGTGCTCAATGTAAATCTGTTGCTGACTCCCAGGCTATAGCCAATGGTAGCCTGGGACAGTTCATTGATTGAATGCAAGGACTCACCAGATTCAAGCAGGGTTTCATCCGATAACTCGTCCAGGTCCAAATACTGGTACTGTAGTGACACAAGCTGTTGTGACTTGGCGAGTGTTTCCGCGCCCATGGTAGTAATGGCCGATCCCGCTCCACCATCGATCTGAAGTCCGGCGTGGTCCGCCAGACACTGGAGAGGTGTTATCCAGATTGCACCTGCAAACAGAAATTTCTTATTCATTGCGGTCTACTTCAAAGCGACTTAGGGTGGAGCCTAACAGAGTCGCTCTCAACCTGAAGTGAGACAAAATATCGCAGCTAAATACACATGTCCATAAATAAAGAGAGCTACTCGGCGTCAGGATCAAACTGCAAGCGCCTGAGCTCATCAGACAGGCAAGCCCTGCCCAAGGAGAATGACGGGAAGTGTCCTACTGGCTGGCGGAAATCTGGGGGTTATTGTGTGAGACAGTAGCCAGATTTTTCACTACCTTCAATAGTTAAAAAATCATAATAATCATCGAGATACTGCCAAAAATACCCCAGCTATTTCATCTGTAGTCAGCAATATCAATTGCAGTGCCAGCTACTGAAATTCTCACGGAGGCCTTGTAGTGCATGGTATTGGCGGGGTTTGGCGGGGTTTGGTGGGATACTGTGTATATAGAGGCCGCATGTGGAAAGTTGCGATAAAGGAAAAGTTGGCTAGTCTCTATCTGGCAACGGAGGCATGGCACTCCCCCTATCGGCTCGACAGTGATGACCAGGTCTGGCCGGAGAATTTTTGGTGCTGTCTATAAGGCGCTGCTTGTGGAGTTGGCCAGGGTATAACTGCCAGGCTGGAGGTCTGTTATTATCGGCAGCAGTCGTTAGCGAAAAATTGTGGCTATGCGTTCTGGCTCCCGATTCTGGCACTGATTGCGGGAGGACTAATATGGGATGCCACGCTAGGCGTCATTGCGGCTTATGGCTTTTGGGCGCTGGTTAGTAGCGTGGCAATTTTCGTGTACTTCCTCCGTGAATTTATACATCCTGGATAATCGAATTCTTGAGGATTCGAGATCGTCAACAAATGACATACAGCCAAGTAGGGCGAATATACAGGTAGTGAATTTTCGCTAATGGCACAAAATGGCCCCTGAATAGCCGAAATCGAGGGGTTCCTAACGACCGTTGTGTGGTGTTTTCTGCCCTTAGCGGTATCTGGCCGTGAATGTCCGCTTTGGAGAAGAACAGACATTCAGCCAACCCAGCTCAGAAGAGGTTCAGTAGATTTCACCCAAATTTCATTACCAATCTGGGGCTTACTGACAAGGCACCAAAAAACACCCCACCACCAGGTTCGGTATACGCTCAGTCTTGCTTTTTGATGGATTACTGCCGGGGAAAACTCCATACAATTCTTGGAGTTACTGGAGGAAAATCTTCGACTACGAGGTCTTACAAATCAGCTGCTCTACCTACTGAGCTACACCAGCCTTGAACGAAGCGGGAGAGATAAACACCCGTCCCGTTGGAAGGGGTGGGATTTTAGGGAAAGTATTGGGGGAAGGCAGTAGGGGTGGGGGGGAAATTGTTTGGGGTGGGGGATGACCACTCCAGATTGACGACCCTCCAATTGACTTTGAACTCAGCTGACTGTAAATCCCCCATCGAGAACCAGTTCTGCGCCGGTTACCCATTTCGACGCATTCGACGCCAGGTACAGGCAGGCTGCGGCCACATCGGAAGCCTCCCCCAGTCCCAGTGGATGCAGGGACGTCATCACCGCGCTTGCTTCGCTTTTGTTGCTGGCCATACCGAGGTTGATGACCTCTTCCCACAATCCATCCGCCATTTCGGTGGGAATGACGCCGGGGTAAATGGAATTAACGCGAATTCCATAGCCAAAGTGCGCGCATTCCATAGCGGCCACCTTGGAAAGTGAGCGGACCGAGCCCTTGCTGGCACTATAGGCACCATGTGAAGCAAAGCCGATCAAGCCAGCGATGGAAGATACATTGATAATCGACCCTCCGTTACCGGCGGCTCCGCCGGGCTTCATCACGCTCATTGCTTCCTTTATTCCAATAAACGTGCCCTCCACGTTGACCTGCTGCATTTTCCGGAACGAATCCAGTGACTCCTTTTCCAGGGGGCCCAGCCAGTGGAGGCCTGCATTGTTGACCAGGATGTCGAGACCACCATAGGTGCGTCGAGTGTGTGTTCGATGACTCTCTTCCAGTCGGATTCCTCGGCTACATCCTGCCGGACGTAAGTAATCTCAGCACCGTTGGCACCAAGCCTGGCTGCCGTTTCTTCGCCGATGCCTTCATCCCGACCGGTGATGACGACTTTTGCCCCGGCATCAAGAAACAGCTCGGCAACACTCTCACCGAGGCCACGGGTGCCGCCAGTAACAATTGCCACCTTGTTGTACAAATTAAATAGTTCCGTAACCTTTTCCATGATCAGTTCCTCTCCGTAGCCGATAATGGGTAAGTGTAGCCATTATCCTGCTAGTAACAACTTAATGCTCGGGCGAGCAACAAAATCCACTACACCTAACTTGGAGAAGGCACCATGCTGCGATTATCTATCTACCCTGCTCCTGGCATCCACCACAGCAACAGCCCAAAACCCCATCCCCGCATCGGCGATAACTGCCCCACATCCACCTACCGATCCGGGGGCTATTCCAAGCCAGTCACTACCGCCAGGGAGAGAGCAGTAGCCAGATTTTGCACTTGCTTCAATAGTTAAAAAATCATAGTTATCATCGAGTTATTGTCAAAAATACCTCGGATATTTCATTGAAAGTCAGCAATATCAAATGGTGACTAGCGGGGATTTTTTCTCTAATCCCTTGTAGTGCATGGTATTGCTAGGATCTGGTGGGTTGCTGTGCATATACAGGCGGCGCGTGGAAAGCCGCGATAAAGAAAAGTCAGCATCGTCCAGATTGATGGCATGGCACCCCAACTCAACTCGACAGTCGTTACCGAGGCTGACCGAAGAATTTCCTCACCTTGGATAAAGGCAACTGTCTGCTATTGTCAGGAGCGGTCGTTTACAACGCCAGTGCGCGAAGGGCAGTAAAATCCTAGACCCGGCCGTATGAGCTACGACAGTCCCCGCTTCAGATTTATTTACCGATTGGGGAATACCCCCGTGAAAGCACGCGGCGTTCACGGGTTGGACCAGACTATTCAGCGCTCGTCGTAGGCCCGAACGCTTAACGCGTTATATATCACGGGCGTTAGGCAGGATGAGATGCCCCCGAGAATCTTATCGTGCTTCTCCACGCCGCCGCCGTTGGCATACAATTCCATGGCAGCCCCCAGATCAGAGTAGCGGTAAAAGACGACGGCGTGGTAGTAATCGAAGTCGATATCCCCGGCACCGATAGCCGGCTGAAACATCCAGGAGTTATCCAGGAAGCCCATACCCTTTTTGGCAGTCCCCCACTTCAGGTGCGCTGCATAAGCGTCGTCCCAGAGTCTTGCCATCCTCCAAGGTGCACTGGTAAATCATCAACAAACCATCCGCCGGTGTGCCTTCAGGCGCGTTTATGGGCAATGACAGGGCCAACTCATGGCGGCTACTGCAATCCATAACCTGATCGAATTCCGCTTGGAGCCCGCGTCCCGAGCTAGCCCATTTTTCCATGCTTACGCCATACGCATCGCCGTTAGGCCATGCCCCCAGCCAACCCACGTCGAATCCGACACCGTTATGGTACTGGGGAGTAAGGGTCCAGGCCGAATAAGCAAAATCATTCTTGTTGGCATATTGTCTGAATTTGGCGCTTACCTTGTCCAGGTCCTCCATACTTTTACCGCTCTGGAAGTTACAGGCTTGGAAATCCACGGCCGCTGCTTTGACTTTTGCTTGCGCTGCCTTGACTTTTGCCTCCGCCGCCAGAGCTGTCGGGGCCCAGCTTACTGATACCGCACATATCGCTATTACTGCTAATAGTAGATTATTCATTTTTCTTAATCCTCATTAAGTAGCGGACAAAAATAGATGCTTATGTTTGGCACCTGTCTTAAAGGTAGTCAAGATTTGTATTTGTACAACTATCTTAACCAATTGGGGAGTAAGTAAGCATTTTGACGCAACAACCTACAATTACAGACGTTATAGGCTGGTAGCAGATTTGATGTGATCAGCGGGTGATTGATGGCATAAGGGTGTCTGCGTCCTTGCCGTCAGATATCGTGATCCACAGCCTCAGACATCACGCGGCCAGTGGCATGCTTTCCTCTGGTACCGACCTCGCCACAGTGCGCGACATACTGGGACATGCAGACATCTCAACCACAGAGAAATACCTGCACGCCTCAGGCAAGTCTTTGCGTAGCGGCGCTGACAGTATCGAGGACTAACTGGACAAAGCGCTGGCAAAGAAGGCGTCCTGACCCTCTCACCCGAAACCGGTCATATCTGCAACGGATATGGCTGGTTTTCTTGTCTACCCCAACCCCAATGTTCACTCAACAAAAGGCACCTATTATGATTTCACAAACAGCAATACCCAGTCCCGCCCGGCTTACCGATCAGCCAACCAACTGGCCCCTGTTCTATACCCTGCTACAGACAAGCTATGTACGAAGACAGCGAGCAGCCAATTCACCGCAGCACAACCCCCGGCCCAAGGCTGAGGTGTCTGACTATAGTGCTACCCGCAAGAAAGTGTCCTACCTGCAACGCGGCATCAACAGATTCGCCGCTGCCAGGGAGAGGGCCTGGTTTTCCCTGAAACGTCTTGGTCGAGAAGTTGCGCGCCAGCTGGTGAAGTGGTGCTTACTGCTGCTGGCTACCGGCACCAGAGCGGCAATCTGTGGAGTACTCTGCCAGGGGTATTACCTTGCCCATGCCCAGGCTAGTATGCTCACCAAGGGGCCCTGACATGCAGAGAGGGAGGTGTACTGGGGATCGGCTGGGTGACTGCTTTGTGGACCGAAGCAATGGGATTAGCAGGTAGTCGAATCCGGAAGCCGAATGTCGGCTCTGTTCTAGGAAGGGACGTTCGCGTTAGAGGCGTTCCTTGGCTATATGAGTACAGAAAAACGGCCCGATTGGTGCCATAAGGGCTGACGACGTACATCTTATATTTCAAAAGACCCTCTCGTTTTTTGACAAGAGGGTCTGACGAAACACCCGATGTCAGACTTAGTCGTCCTTCAAACCATGCGCTTTTCTTAATATTGCCCTATACACTTGCTCTGGGCGGGGTGGGGTGGGTCTGGCGGCGGTTGCCCTATTCATCTAGCACTTCGCAGCCCCCATGCTGAGAAGACTTATTCCGGCGTCAGTGAGTGCATCCAGTAACGGTGGGTCTGTCGCAGTTGGTTGCCCAAGGCGGCAAAGGCAAACAGCAATGCGGCGATTGACAGCCCTTGGAATGGACCGCTCCACCAAATGGTGACCCCCAGCAGCGCGAGAATTGCGATTACCACGATGGTTGTGGTGTAGTCGCGCCATCTGGCGGGAGCAACTTTTTCAAAAAAATACGCGTTTGCCGGATCCCGCCGGGCGCGGCGCATGACCATATGATTGGCGCCGGTGGATACGGCAAAAATAGCGGCCAGGACTAAAAACCAGGGGCCCAGCGTCTCGGGGCCTATCAGATCGATCATGGCAAATTCGAGCAATCCAATGAAAAAGGGAATGACCGTGTCTTCCATGGCGGGCACCCAGCTAAAGCGCAGTACAGAACTGACGTACAGCAGCCATATCAACACGATACCAAGAAAAACGATCGCCAGCTGTAGCCAGCCAATGGCGGCGTTCCATCCCCCTAGCCACAGATAGTCGCTGTCGCCAATTTTGCTCCAGTACAGTTCCAGCGCCAGCGCCTGAATCATGCTTAATACGGTGATGAGGATGGCAGGCAACAGATCCCGAGCGCGCGTCATAATAGGCTTCATGGGGGGATACTCCTGTTACGGTTGCTCAGTAAATTGCGGGGTCACTCATGAAACATTCTACACCACATGCCCACTAATTTACCCGGCTTCTGGATCGAGAGCCTCTTTCAGCTCCGAGGCCGGGCCGAGTTCCTGCAATAAACGCTGTATGGTTCGCTGAAGCTCGACTCGGGCAGTATTGCTGCGCAGTTCTCGCAACCGGCTGTCGGCTTGGCCGAGCAGCAGACGAGCTTGCTCAGGCTGCCCCGTCTGTACCGTACTCGGGCAGGGCCACCATCAATCTCGCTGCGTGTGCGCCGTCAAAGCATGAAGGACCAAATGGCCTGATTCACTAAGAGATACTTTTCTGCCAGTTGGTTCTCAAGTCTGGACTGCTTATTGGCCCTTTATGGCACGAAGCTGCCTCCTGAATCGCTGAAATCGATGGTATCAGAACGTCCCTTATGTGGTGTGAACGGCCCATTAGCAGACACCGACCTGGAGCAGCGAAACGTCCGCTTTGTAGAAGAACAGACACCCAGCCAACCCAGCTCAGAAGAGGTTCGGAACACGTTTACCAAAACCCCTTACCTTTCTTCAACTTACTGACAAGGCACCCAAAAACATCCAACCACCAGGTTCGGGTTGAGGCGATGGTAGAGCCAGACAGCACAACTGATGATATCTGGCGGAAATCGATGACGTTTGTATGTATTCATCCTGGGATTATCTGATACGGACAGTTTATTTGTCAGTACCCTGCTTTTGGTTGATATTGACCCTTCACAGCTTTGCAGAGACATTTCTGCTGGGCAATCCAACACCAAGGAGAGGCCGATAACGTATCAGATAAGGCCAGTTATATTGACGGTACCCCAAGGCCTCTATTGTCGACCGTACACTAGCAGTTCTCGTTGGATTCGCTCAGCATATTCTCCCAAGTCCGGAAAATCCAAGGCTATATCGGTAACCCAGGTCGCCGGTTGGTTGTCATAAATCCCCGCGAGTAAGCTCGCTACAGTAAAATCAAAGACGGTCAGTCTATCCCCAACAATATAGCTGTGCTCTATCAGCGCGTCACTGAGGGCTTGGAAATCTCGCTTGGCGAAACCAGATTGCTCCTCCAGGCTGTGCTTACCCAGCCCTTGTAATTCGTAGGTCTTGCGAACCTGACTACGAGCAAACTTCGCTATCAGCGAGCGAATCGGGGGAGGGAAACCACCAAAAAACCCCTGGCGAATGTTTGGAAACCAGGAATCATCCAGCCACCGGCTTGCCACCAGAATCCAGTACAAGTGATCTTCGACCAGGCGCGTGTATGCCACACCACGAGCATATTCATTGGGTGACAAGTTTCCATACAAGCCACCATCGGTTTTACTGTCCAGAAACTCAAGAATGAGTTCAGAGTCGGCAATGATTTCGCCGTCCACCACGATATAGGGCAACTTACCTTTGGGCGACTTGCGTGGATCCTTCTCCAGCGCGATTTCAAAATCAAGTTTCAGATAAGCCAGTGCCATCTCAACCTTGAGACAAAAGGGACTTACGTTACGCAGACCAAATGCCTCGGGAAATGTGAATAACGTAATCATCTTGAATACTCCTTAGTTCTACAATAAAAGTAGAAAGCAACAGCCCTGTATCAGATCACTGCCGAGACCCAACCAGTAAACGGACCTGCCCCCAGAAGCTACTTACATCGGACAAAAGGGCATCTACTATGGTTATCTGGTCCAGCTGATTTAGCCCTTGAAATGATCAGTTAGTGGGCCCGAATCGTTTTCCAAAACACTTTCGCCCTCTAGTTTCACCCGGGTGGATTCCAAAAACCGGCTGACCATATTGAAATAGCTCACACAGAGAATTAGTTCCGTGGCACCACGATTCCCATAGCTATCGAGTATCTGCGCAAGCGCATCATCGCTAAGCTTGACATCCCGGCTGATTTCGTCAGCGACACGACAGAGCAGATTTCCTTCTTCATCAAGAGTCGTTACGGCACCATCGCTGGCGATTTTTTCAATCTCTTCTTCCGTCACGCCGGTCATCTTGGCAACCTCAACGTGCTGGGTCCATTCGTAATTTGAGCGTGTGACATGCGCCACACGCAGAACGGCTATCTCTCTCTTGCGGGCGTCGAACTCACTTTCAAATAGAATGGAACTTGCGAAATCAATAAAGCCATTGAAGCTGGCTGGTGCATTGGCAGCCATTCGAAAGACATTCAATGGCGGCATTGATGAAAGCCTTTCCTTTATTTCAGGAGGAAGGCTTTCATCATCAGGGAGGGGTATATGTGGATTCATGCTTTTTCTACTTTGGTAGCGGGACGGTACATGAAGACTAAATGTCCTGGCTGCCCCATGCAAGAGCCACCGCTTGACACCCCCCGCATCGGCGATAGCTGCCCACCATCCACCTACCGCTCCGGGGACTACTGTGGCGCTAACACCTGCCGCAGACCCACTATGTACGGCGCCGGCGAGCAGCCAATTCACCGCAGTATACCCCATGCCCAAGGCTGAGGTGTCTGACTATCGTGCTACCAGCAAGAAGCAGACCTACTTCCAGCGCTGTATCCAAAAGATCACTACTGCCAAGAACAAGGCATGGATGGCTCTGAAGCACTTTGGTCGGGAAGTTACCCGCAAGCTGGTCAAGTGGTGCTTACTGCCCCTGGCTGTTGCAGCCTGCTTTTCGATGATTGATGCCACTCCTGCTGAATTGCCGGTGGATTACTACAGCATTGAAGAGGTGGCTATGATAGCGCGGTAGCGGTAGCTGCCTGCATTGAAGTATTACCGGCTGTACCTGCAATGAAGGGTATGGCTGGTTTCATTTTTACCCCCCATGGCCTCCCCTTTGTGGCCATCACAGTGAATATATCTGGCCGCGAGTTCCAAAGGGGGTCCTTAAAGGCGCCGACCTGGATCACCATGTAATCACCGCCAAGCTTTGAACGAAGCGGGAGAGGCAACCACCTGTCCCGCAAGAAGGGGCGCAAGTTTAGACAAAGTGCTGGGGGGATGCAATAGGGGGTGGGGGTGAATCGTCTTAAGTAACCCTCCGGCATGCCCGCTACCCACGAAATGGGTTATATACATAGTTAAGCAGGCTCTCGGACTGGATTTCAATTCGACGCAACAGCCAGAAAACGTCGGATCCCTCACCGGTATTTATCGCCGCGAGACCCGATGCACCAAAAATCATCGGCTTACCAAGCTGCGCTTCATCCAGTTTTCCCCTTACAGCGAAATACCCGATTTCCCTAATCGAGGAAACGGCCGGTATTTGCCCGCCAAGCGATAACTGGGCTTCGCCAACTCCCTGCACCAGAGAACCGACTTCTGCCGTAAAAACCTCGCCGGGATACATGGTGAGTGCGAACTCGATCTCCTGGCCTGGCTTCACGTATTGTGTGCCCTCCTGCCGTATCGCCATCACCAGCCAGACTTCTTCACTGCTGACAAAAGACAGGACCGGCGCCTTGAGTCGCGCAAATTGCCCCGGCCTGAGCTGCAGGTTGATGACATACCCGTCCGAGGGAGCATAGGCCACGGTTTGTTCCAACTGGTAGGTATACCTATCGACCTCTGCCTGCGCAGCGTTGAAGTCATCCTCGCTTAGCTTGAGCGCTTCGGCGGCCAACACCTTGCGTTCAACCAGCTTCCTGTTGTCTTCCAACAGCTGTTTTGCCTTTGCCATATTAGCTTTGGCATCATCCAGTCTGGCCTGGGTTGGTGCCGGATCCAGTTTGTACAGTGGCGCACCTTTTTTGATGGGTTCATTTGACTTGACGTAAATTTCCTCGACCTGCCCCCCCAGAAACGTAGCCATCTGCACCACGGGACGCTCAATAAAAACCCGGTCACTGTAGGGCGTGTACTGTCCCAGCAGGACAATTTCCGTCAGCGCCGCGCCAAAATAAAGGCCGAAGACCAAAATGCCTGTCGCCATATTCCAGGGTATCCAGCGGTAGTCGAAGAAGACCAACCTCACCAGGAAAGCGTAGGCAATGGTTATCAGAATCTCCACTATACCTGCCCTCCGTCAGCTGCCTGTGACACCGCGCTGTCGGCGCCTGGCGCTTCATCCTCCAGTGGCAAAGGTGTGAACACCGGCCTCATATAAGCCCACAACAAAGCGACCATCCAGAACGGGAATACGATCAGCCCGAGCAAGCTGCATATGCTTATGGCCTCCGCCTGCGGATGCCCCCTTCGCCGGGCAATTTTCCCGGGCAATTCGTGCACTGTGATAATCCCAACGACAATTACGAGCACGCAAAACAAAATCAAGCACAGACAAACTATTTTCATCGTTCTGACCTCCTAGCCCTTAACTTGTGCCCATCCGGAAACGCCGATATTTCCCTGGATCGTCTTTCCCGCGCAGGCGGGAATCCATGAAAATCAAGGGCTTACTGGATCCCCGCCTGCGCGGGGACGACAATAAGGCGAGTTTCCGGATGCGCACTAACTTGTCAGTATAGTCCCTTTGCAATGCGATAATTTATTGGAATTACCGTGTGCCTGGCTAATTGCTAAATTTCAAATAGAATCAGGCAGATAAACGTTGCCACCACAACAGCCCAAACCCCACCCCCCGCATCGGCAACAACTGCCCATCATCCACCTACCGCTCTGGGGACTAATGCAAGCGAATCACTACCGCCAGGGAGAGTGCAGTAGCCAGATATTGCACTTGCCTCAATAGTTAAAAAAATCATAGTTATCATCGAGATATTAGTAAAAATACCCCAGCTATTTCACCGCTTCTCCTGCACCGCCCCCGAAATTCAATTCACTATATTTCCCATCAAATCTATGTAGACCATGGTATTCGGCCAACCTATAGCGCTGTTGTGCATATAAAGGCAACACGAATTGGTTCCCCATAAAGAAAAGCCAGCCCTGCCAGGCCATGTTGATGCAATAGGGGGATGCCCTTGTTGAATTGCATCCAAAAATGATCCAAATACTGCAGAATTTTTCATCCCATGATAGCCCACCCTCGGTGCAGAGATCTGGTTAGCAACCAATTACTTGCCGTAAATTAGATGCTAGCTTTTTCAGTGCAACTGGTGGGTCATTTTTGGGTGCAAATCAACAGGGTGAGGGATGAATGGCTTCAATCCAGGCAATTTAACTCTTGGGGTCCTTGATATACATGGCAGTGCCATCTCTCATCTCGACTTTGAATAGGTCAGTGGCATTTATCAGGTCACTGATTTTCCGGTAACCGTAGTTAATTGACGAGAAAGAGCTGTTATTGTTGGATATATAGCTGCCCACCAAGCTCATGTTCGCCCAGCCATCATCTCCTGATGCTTGCTCGACGGCTGTTCTCAACAACTTAACCAGGGAGCTATTCTGTCGCAGCTGTGCCCTGGTTTTTTTGGCTGGCGGCTCGTCGCTTTTGGCCTTATCTTCTCCACCACCAATCAGGTTTTCTATATAGATGAAGGGTGAGCAGGAATCGACAAACGGTTTCGGTGTCTTCTTCTGCCCGAATCCATACACCGGGAAGCCGCTTTCCAGGATTCTCAGCACCAGGGGGGTAAAATCGCTGTCGCTTGTCATCAACGCGAAAGCATCCACATTGTTGCTGTACAGCAGGTCCATAGCGTCGATTATCATGGCCGAATCAGTCGCATTTTTGCCCTTGGTGTAGGCAAACTGCTGCATTGGCCTGATGGCATGGGGGTGCAACTTCTCCGCCCAGCCGGACAACGAGGGGCTATTCCAGTCACCATGAGCGTGGCGGACATTTACTGTGCCATGTTTAGCCAACTCTTCCAGAACGCCTTCGATGGCGGTATGGCTGACGTTGTCACAGTCGATCAGTAGCGCAATTCTTTTGGTTTCCTGCACAATAACTCCCATGTATTTCTTCGCATACAACCTCGGCATCCCGCCGAGTAGGGTTCAAGCATGATATATCCTGCTGGTAGTCGCCACCACCTCGGCCCAGACACCTCGACCCAGACCCCCAGCGTCGGCAACTCCCGCCGAACATCCACCCGCCTATAACTCAGTAAGAACGAAACTTCCGAGTGTCTACCGGGGCTTGGTACGCAGGGCGGTTGACAATATCCTCCCATGATTCCGGTTTTACGTAATCTTCAAGTTCAAATGCTGGCACCTTAAATACCTCGTACTATTTGTCGGTCGAGTTGAATTTTATCTGGAATTAGACTCGCACCCAGTGGGATTTGAGTGTCATCGCACTTATTTCCTACATAAGTTTCCAGCCATAGATGACTGTCATCACAAGAGTATAAAAGGCGAGAATGAGAACATTAATCGGATTTCCAGAAAGTTTTGGTGTTTTGATCTGTGACACGTTCAAGGCCGCGAGCCCTAGACCGCTAGCATAGAGAATTACTGAAAAAATCCCCTCGCTGAAAATTCCTTCAAATAAAAATATAAAAACAAGTATGATGTTGTTGTTGTCGAGTGCTAGTCCCGTATATTTCGTTCCACCGGCAAGACCGAACGTACAAAAATAACTTAGCCGTATAGCACTGGCAGCAAGCATTAGAAATGCTCCAGGTAGAAATATAGGGTCAAATTTTCCATAACTCAAAAGAAGAATTGCAGGTGTGACACCATAGCTAACAACATCTATTAGCACATCAAGTTGTCCTCCAAAGATTCGGTCATCACCCGTGCGCCCTTTCATCCTGCGTGCAATGAGTCCGTCGGCCCAATCAAAAACAACAGCCCATATCATTCCAATCATTGCAGCCGAGTAAACACCTAAAATGCTGTAGTAAATTGCAAGTGTTGTGCAAGCCAATCCTGCAAGCGAACAGATATTGGGAAGATCTCTGACATAGGAAATAATGGAGTTAGGGCGTGACTCTTGATGTACCGAGTTTTCTATTGACATTGTAAGTCCTATAAATAATTGTTTGGATATTACGAAGATGGGGGAAATAACGTGCTATTATGGCCGGCTAACTAAACTTGACCTAAGGATTAAATTAAATATGGTTGTATATACGGTAGGTACGTTTGATTTATTGCATGTGGGTCACCTTGCCTTGCTAGAATACTGCAAAACATTGGGTGATGTTGTTGCGGTTGGTGTTGCTTCCGATGATGTAGTAAACCTTTATAAGCCCAATGTCCCAGTTATTCCTCTAAACCAACGATTGACAATGCTGTCAGCTTTGCGATGTGTCGATATTGTACGCCCCTACCATGAGCTTGAATATGTATCTGGTTGTAGAGAATTGAATGCCGATATTTTCGTGATTGGAGAGGATTGGGGGAGCAATACCCACAATCTTGAGGTGGAATCCTATTTAAGAGCAGCAGGGAAACAGATTATTCAAGTTCGCTATAACCCCCAAACCTCTTCCACGGAAATAAAGCAAAGAGTGATCGCCCAGCCCTGTACAAATATGTATATATCAAAAACAGCTGCATGAATACAAGGTTTCTGGACGTCCCTTAAGTGGTGAACACGGCCCGCTGAGCTACACCAGCATTGAGCGAAGCGGGAGAGACAACCACCTGTTCCGCAAGAAGGGGCGCAAGTCTAGACAAAGTGCTGGGGGGATGCAATAGGGTGGAGGGGGAAATTTGTGGGAGAAAGTTCCAACGGCAGTAGCCCAAATCAGTCGGTCGGATCCTATCCGGAATTGATGAGGTTGGGAATCGGCCAGCCTCATTCCCCGCAGGCCACTTTCTCTATTTGCACGGTTACATGATCAACGTTAAACCGTTCTTTCAGGCGCTTACTAACCGCTTTCAGTAGCTCATCAGGATTGGCATCGACCTGGATTAGCGCATGTAATGTGACAAGAGGCCGTTCCTGGGTCAGGGACCATGTGTGAACATGGTGCACATCTTCAAGGCCCGGGATGTGCTGCACCAAATCCTCTTTGATGTCGCCTGGCTGAAGACCCGGGGGAACACCCTCCATCAGGATATGGGCGGATTGCCGGATGATAAACCACGCAGAACGTAATACCAGCAGTGCAACGGCCAGCGACAACAAAGGGTCGATGGGCGTCCATCCCGTCCAGATAATGACGCCAGCCGCAATTATGGCGGCGACGGAGCCCAGCAGGTCACCAGCCACATGCACGGCAGCACCCCGAATGTTGAGATTCTCCCTGGAACCGGTGTGTAACAACCAAAAAGCAACGCAATTTATCAGTAAGCCGCCAACAGCAACCCACAACATAATACCGCCCAGGATTTCGACCGGAGCATATAAGCGCTGCACAGCCTCGGCCACAATCCATATGACCAATGCGACCATGGCGACGCCATTGACGAACGCTGCGAGCACTTCACCACGGTGAAACCCGTAAGAGCGACTGGGATCGGGAGGACGTTTGGATAAGCGGAACGCAATCCATGCGAGAGCAAGCGCGGCCGTATCAGTGGCCATGTGCCCGGCATCAGCAATCAGCGCAAGAGAGCCGGATATCAGCCCGCCAACGACCTCAGCGACCATGAAACTGCCAGTGAGTAGCATGGCAAAAAAGATGCGGCGTTCGTTATCCCGGCTGACCTCGGGGGGCATGACTATGCCCGGAGTGATCATACTCATGTGAATGGTTGTGCGGATGAGACTTCGACATACACTGCCTGTTGCAGAAAGCACCTGAGTTTACTACTTTTTCACTCCAAATGGTCGCAGTGTAGAATCAGTTATGTCACCGGTGCCTCGCTGTCGGAGTAACATGCAAACGATTGATGTAGCCGCCCCTAAGAAGAGGCGGCAGATATGGCAGAAGCGTAGTTACCCCGTGAACACAGGACATCTCACGGGATGACTACAGACCGCTCAGCTCAGGAGGCTCCCTGCCGCACCAGTTTGACATCCCAGACAGTGGGAGGACGTTTATTGCAGTTGGTTACGCCCTTGTATGTCTCCATGGCCTTCTGCCAACCGCCTCCGCTCACCCAGAGCTCGTAAGCCGCACCATAGTCCGTCCAGCTTTTGAACGTCGAGACGGCCAGGTAATCGTATTCGGGATTACCCCCACCCAGCATCGGGAAGAACATCCAGTTGGAGCCTTTTGCTCCCATAGCACGCATCTTGCCGGAAAAGGTCTTGTGTGCCTTGACTGCCGCCTTCCAGTTGCTGCCCTCAGCGAAGCTGCACTGCGAAAACATCACCACACCATCCCCCGGGGGGCCATCCGGTGCATTGACCTCTATAGAGGACGCCAGCACATGTCCGGCGCTACAATCCATGACACTGTTGAACGCTGCCTGGAGGTCACCTGAGGTTTTCTGCCAGGCATCAAGCCCCTTGCCGAACGCGTTGCCGTCTGGATTCGAACCCAACCATATGAACTGGGGTAATTCAGCCCCCAACCCGAACTGGGGCGTCAATATCCAGGCGGCATAGTCCGAAATATTTTTGTCCGCCCACTTGCTGAACCGTTCACCTACCTGCATCACATCCTTCATACTCTTGCCCTTCTGCAAATTGCAGTAAAAGGCTTCCACTGGTGCCGGCCCAGTGGCACCCGCGTCCTGGGCCTGGGACATTTGCGTCCATGTTAATACCGTCACCTGTAATATCAGTACTGCTGTCATATAAACTTTCATTATCAATCTCCCTCGGAGTTATTAGCCTGCTCTCAATTAATCACCTGCAGGTAATCAATCAGCGTAGACGAGAAACAAGATTGTGCAATATTTATCGAGTTCAGTATTCAGGCGGGAAGAAGAAGCGGGGCTGGCCAGGAGGGAGTGAAACGGCCGTACACAGTCATGATGTGGCCCCGCTTATGCGCCCTATCCCCTGTGGGCACAATTTCACGCTAGCACAAACAAAAACAATTTCACCGATCGGCGGGCATATCTGTGACATGCCTCACAAAAAGGAGAGACAATAATTTTGCTCTGAGGGCTGCACTGAAGGCGCGCATCGGACAGGCACCCAGCGAGTTTCGAAAGAATACCGGCTGATGGTGCCAACAACAGTTACTTCGTAAGTATGATAAGTATCACTCGATCACCAACCTGGCATTGATCAGCTGTTGGCTCAGTGGATATTCGCACCCAGCCCACTGAGGTAAGTTTCCAGCATTTTCTCAGCCTCGCCCTGATGTTCGAATGGCCCCTCGACGGTCCTTTCACGCGTAATGAAATACCACTCATCCATCGAGTGAAAAAAACGGCTTCCACGAAACCTGGGTTGGGGTTCAGCTTCGCCTTTGCGTATGGAAGTCATGGACACCTCAGCTTCAAAAGTATATTCCCTGACACTATTCAACACTATGTCAGACAAGCAAGCAATCAGGAAAGTTAACCCGAACGGGGCAATCGCTTATGAGCGGCCCAACAAAATCACGGGGTGATTGCAAAAAAAGCAAATCAATTTAAGGGCTATTGTGACTACTGGAACCAAAGGTATCCGCGTAGCGATCAATCCACTCCAGTGCCGCCTGGTCCTGACTGAGGTGCCTGCCTTCGCCTCGCATTACTCGCAACCTGTATTGATCAATCTGTTTGCATTGAGCCTCCATACGCGCCTGAAACGCGCTATGAATCCCCGTTGTGCCTTCCGTGCCACATCTATTTATTTCCATAACGACACACCTCTGGAAAAGTGCCACTCGCTTACTACCCTGATAGCATCGTTTTACTGAGAACACCTCTTCTTGAACACCAATCTGTGAAGCAGCTCACAAAAAAGACCGCGGTGGCGATCAGGATGGTGAGGCCAGGCCCTCGATCTCCAGGTGCGGGAGATCTTCCGCTGTGGCGAAATCGAGCACCCTGGCGTAGAAATAGAGTTCCGCTTGCAGCGAACGGATCTGGTTCTGCGCTTTGCGAAACCCGTGTGACTCCCCTTCAAATGCCAGATAGGCCGTGGGTATGCCCCGCGACTTCAAAGCCTTGAAAATCATCTCGGACTGGTTGGGTGGCACCACCGGGTCGTCCAGGCCCTGCAGGAGCAGCAGCGGTGCGCTGAAGCCCGCCAGGTGGTGTATGGGTGAGCGCTCAACATACAGATCCCTGCGTTCCGGATAGGGCCCGATGACCTGGTCCAGGTAGCGCGACTCGAATTTATGGGTGTCCTTGGCCAGTGCCTCCAAATCGCTGACGCCATAGTAGCTGGCACCAGCGGCGAACACATCGTGAAAGGCGTGGGCGGCCAGTGTGGTATAGCCGCCGGCACTACCGCCACGGATAATCAATCGGTCGGGGTCGGCAAGACCCTTCTCAGCCAGCCAGGTGGCGCCGGCCACCGCGTCTTCCACATCGGCGATACCCCATTGCCCGTAAAGCGAACGACGATAGTCCCGACCAAAACCCGTGCTGCCACGGTAATTCAGATCCAGAACCGCAAAGCCGCGACTGGTCCAATACAACTGACTGAGCCGGAAAGCCGGCGTGCTAACCGCCGTAGGGCCGCCGTGTACGCTGACGATAAGCGGCGGCGCATCACCTTCCGGTGCCCGCACCCCGGGATTGGTGGGCGGCAGGTAGATGCCGTGGGCCGTGGCTCCCTGGCCGGTGGGAAAACTGACCAGCTGGTATTGGGGAGCCCACTCGCTGTCCAGGCTGAAGTCATTTGAGGTGCGTATGATGGTCCGGGTGTTGCCGCTCAGATCCGTCTCCAGTAGTGCCGGGGGCTGATCGGTGGCGGCATTGATGACAAAAAGCCTGTCATCAACCGGCAGGATATCGATGATGGATGCACTGGCCAGCGCGAGTGGTACGCTGCTTGATGTGGCCGGATTGATAATAACCGCATGCTCGACACCGCCGCGCATGACCTGGGCAAGAATTTTGCCGTCACCCAGCAGGTGATAGAAGTTTTGTCCTACCACCCAGTCGGGGCCGCCGATTTCCGCCTGCTCAATACCGCTGTCTATCAGCGTAAACCGGTCCCCCGCTACCCGATAGATCTTCCACCAGTTGTCCCGGTCAGAAATGGCATACAGCTGGTTATCCTCACCCCACTGTGGATTGATCACCGACTCTTCCATGCCGTCGTTGTGCAGCGTGAGCCCCGCAAGCCGGCCATCGGCATCAAACCCGGCGGACCACAGGCTCGTGTTGTCCCAGGGCATATTGGGATGGCGCCAACTGGTAAAGGCGATGCGGCTGCCATCCGGCGACAGGCTGGGCGCAGAAACGAAATCGCTGTCATCAAACAGCACCTCGCCCTCCGACACACTGTCCATGGGCAGGGCGACAAGCGTATTGCGGGGCTCCCCCGGGGTACGATGGTCCTCCCGTACACAGATCAGGTGATTTCGGCTACGGTCGAGAATGCAAGCGGCGTAGCGCAGGTCGGCCTCCGGTGTCACCGCCTCGGGTTCGGTGCCGGGGACCAGGCGATAGAGGCGCTGGTCTTCAAAATTGGAGAACCAGATCGTGCCGTCTGCCACCAGCACACTGCGGCCGCCGTATTCCTGGACGCGAGTTCTGGCATACCAGGGTGCGGGCAGTATTTCTTCCGGCTCCCCACCAGTTGTCCAGCGCATAATGGTATTGCGGCCGCCCTCCTCCGGACGGGACTCAACCCAGTACAGGTAATCACCATCAAAACTGAGTGAAGACAGCCCGCGGCTGCCCTCTACCACGGAGGCGGCGGTAATGGGTGATGGCCAGGAGCCAAAAGGTCTGGTTGTTTTCATGCCATCGGCCTCTGTTAACGGTTCGCTGGCCTCCCGGCTACAGCCCCCCATCAGTACAATCAGTGTCAGTAAAATGCGACGCATCAACCGGGTCCAGTTTTTCCTGCTGTATTTCGTGTTCCGTCGACTCCACGAAAGTAGTTTCATGGAGGGTATACTGCCGGTTAGACTGCCCGCCGCGAGTGAGATATCTAAAACATAGACTATGCCATTTTTTTATCCGGGGATTCTAGCCTGTATGCGATTTATTTGTCAGCATTCAGTATAGAAGTAGTGCAGCATGGCCATTGTGCCAAAGTGAGGTGAATCATGCAGTTTTGGCGTTTCTTAATGCCGTCCGCGCTGGGCTTTACCCTTAAAGTTACCGCGCAGACAGCCATCGACAAGGTGAAAGGCGCACCTGCCAGGACAGTGCAGGCGGCGCAATATGTCGCGCAACACGCCCGGCCGGGAGACCCCGCGGATGTGCTTCGCACCCTGGATAAATTTGCCACCGAAGAGCGCTGGTTGATGAGCGTGGGACCCGACAAAGGGCCATTGATACAGGAAATGGCCGGCCGCCTGCCGGACAATGCGCGCGTACTGGAACTGGGAGCCTACTGCGGTTATTCATCGATTTTAATCGCACAGGCCTTTGGGCCGGATGCCAGCATTGTGTCCATCGAGATCGATGAAGATTCGGTTGCCAGCGCCAGGGCGATCGTGGCGCACGCCGGTTTGTCAGATCAAATCACATTTGTACATGGCCCATCCAGCAAGATGATCGCCCATTTGGACGGCGCGTTTGACCTGGTATTCCTGGATCACTGGAAGGATATCTATAAGTCCGACCTGCAATTTATCGAGCAACGGCAGCTGCTTAAACCGGGCAGCATCGTGGTGGCCGATAATGTCGGCAAATTTTTTAACCCCGACATCTATTTGGATTACGTACGCAATTGCGGTCATTATAAATCCGAGAATCGGCCCGCGACCATTGAGTACACCGCAATACCGGATGCGGTCGAGATATCAGTCTATACCCCCTGAATACGTGTAAAGAGGGGAAAAGGAGACGCTAACGGGAAAAGGGGACGCCACCCTTTATAAATGGTTGATTTAATTCTATAGTTCTATATCATTGGAATCATGGAGAACTCAAAAGCGATAGATATATTCGCAGCACTGGCCCAGGAAACACGACTGGAGATCTTTCTCCTGCTGGTTCGAGCGGGAGGAGAGGGCCTTTCAGCCGGGGTTATTGCCACGACACTCGGGGCGCCCACCACGACTCTCTCGTTCCACTTGAAAGAGCTAAAATCAGCAGGTGTTATCTGCTGCACCCGTCAGGGTAGATCCCTGTTTTATCGACCGAACTTTTCAGTGATGGGCGATATGATCAGCTTTCTTACGGCACACTGCTGTGAAGGTATTGCCACAACCTCCCCCACCGCGAGGACTAATTAATGAAAACCACAGCCACTCACGACATGGTGAAAGAAAGCTACAAAGATATGCTCAAAGGCGCGCAGGAGAATCAGTCCCGCTGCGCCAGCAGCCCGGCCGCCAAACTGGCCGGATACGAGGATGCGCAGCGACACGGCGAGGCCGCCAGCGCCTCATTTGGCTGCGGCGACCCGCTGGCCTTTGCCGGTGTACAGCAAGGTGATTCGGTGCTGGATCTCGGCTCGGGAGCCGGGCTGGATCTGTTGATCGCCGCGGAAAAAACCGGGCCTTCGGGTAGGGTCATCGGTGTGGATATGACCGATGACATGGTCGAGGTTGCCCGCAAAAACGCAAGCCAGGCGGGCTACAGTAATATCGATGTACGCCGCGGTCTCATCGAGGATCTGCCGGTGGATGACAATTCGGTAGACTGGGTGATCTCCAACTGCGTTATCAATCTCGCCCCGGATAAACCCAGGGTATTCAGCGAAATATCCCGGGTAATGAAACCCGGCGCCCGATTCAGTATTTCCGATATCGTTGTTGAAGATTTACCCGAATGGATACGCGAGAGCGCCGCGGCCTGGTCGGCCTGTGTGGCCGGGGCAATCTCCGAGCAGGCCTACATCGAGGGATTGCGCGGCGCCGGGCTGGAAGAGGTGGAGGTGACTGAACGCCTGGTCTATGACGCGTGCCAACTGCGCGCCATTCTCTGCGAGGATATCCCGGGACTGGATCTCGATGCCGCTATCATCGACAGCCTGCTGGAGGAACACGCCGGCGCGGTATGGAGCGCCAAATTCAGCGGCCGCAAACCCTAAAAGGGGACGCTACCCTTTTTAGTCGTTGCAGGCGGCCATTACGCCCAGACCTTCGAACACCAGATCGGGTACATAATTTCCGCCCCGGTCCAGCAGTTGCATAAGCGCCTCGCCTCCCCCACCACAGAACAGCAGTTGCATGGCCTCGCTGCCACCGCGATCAATTACCAGGGCCACCGCCCCCGCCTGGGCCAGGGCGATACCGTGGCGCACGGCCTCGGCAGTGGACGACCCGGGAGACAAGGCGTAATCCACTTCTTCATCAAAACGCACCCGATCCGTATCGAGCAGCAGTGCACGCTCCATCAGCAACGGACCGGGGATAATATAGCCTCCCTCATGCTGGCCGGACTCATCGACGATATCGATGGTCAGGGCGGAACCGGCATCCACCACGCAAATCCTGCCCGCCTGCCGCTGCCTGCCGGCGAGCATCGCCAACCAGCGATCAACGCCCATGCGAGCCGGATCATCGTAGCTGTTAACCAGACTCCCCGTGCGCGCCTGGGTGCGGGCAAACCAGGGCTCAACGCCCCACCGCTGCTCCAGCATTGCCGCCAGTTCGGATTCCGCCGCGGACCCTGCGACGCTGGATACCCAAATCTGCTCAAGCTGCCTCGTACAATCAAGCAGTAACTGTCGGGAGGCATCATCACCGGATACGTACTTGCCCCGGGCAACGACTTGACCGTCATTCAGCAGGCGCCACTTCGCACTGCTGTTACCCACATCCAATTGCAGACAGATGGCAGCCAACTTCAAGAGACAGGCCTCATGGATATCTCACCGCCATACACAGACTGTACCCCGGTAGTCGTCTCCAGTTGCAACGCCCCGCGCTCGTCCACGCCACGGGCAACGCCCGCCACTTGCGAGCCGCCGGTATTGAGCACCACGCTCGCTCCACAGAACGCGTCCAGGGCTTGCCAATCCTGCCGCCAGTGCGGAAAGCCCTGCTCCTCAAAGCCGGCGACCAGGGGCAACAGTTCGTTCAACATGGCCGCCAGCAGGGTATTGCGCCCGGGGTGGTCTCCCCCGGCGATCGTCTCGATATCGGTCCAGGCCTGGTCGATGGCGGCAGCGGAGGCCTGCGGCATGGACACATTTAAACCCACGCCGACCACAACCTGGCAGGCCCCGGCGGCATCACCGGTCATTTCCAACAGGATGCCACCCAGTTTCGAGCCTTCAAACAGCACATCGTTGGGCCATTTCAATTGCACCGGCGGAATACCACAAGTCGCCAGCGCCCGGGCCACCGCCACACCCACAGCCAGACTCATACCCTCCAGCGCGGCAGCCCCCTGGTTAAACTCCCACACCAGTGACAGATAGAGGTTACTGGCAAAGGGGCTGACCCACTGCCGCCCCCTGCGGCCGCGCCCTGCGGTCTGCTGCTCCGCGGTGCACACCAGACCGGCGGCGCCGCCCCGCTCCGCCCGCTGCATGGCCTCGGCATTGGTGGAACCCACGGTTTCCAGAATCTCCAGCGCACTGAGCAGCCCGGCGGCCTCAGGCCGCAGCGCTCTGCGAATTTTTGCGTCATCCAGCATTTCAATACCACCGGGAATCCGGTAACCCCGCCCTTTCACAGACTCTATCTGCAAACCGAGCTCGCCCAGTTTCTTGAGTTGCTTCCACACGGCTGTACGACTCACCCCCAGCGCATCGGCCAGGTCTTGTCCGGAGCGAAATTCACCGTCCGCCAGCAGGGGCAAGAGAATTGTCTTTGCCATGCAGGTTGATGCTCTATAAATAAATGAATGTTCGCACGATGATAGCAAATATCCCGGCAGTACAGCTTTATATCCTGCCGGTCGTGGCCGGTTTCGGCTGCCCCGCCTACACTAACGTTTTACGCCCATGACGGAGCAAATAATGACCCAATTCGATGACAGCACCCTGCGCGCCACCGCCGACAAGTTGATTCGGGCCCACGAGGAGGCCTCGCGCAGCAACGAATGGACCTTCTTTGTGGACAAGCTATACGCCCGGGACTGTGTCTATACCTGCGAGTATGCGGGTGTGATGGAGGTGGTCGCCGACGGTATCGACCAGATCAAGGCCACGCACTATGGACGCGATATGCTGGTGGGCTGGGAGGGATGGACTTTCCCCTATATGGGCGTTTACACGGGCACGGACAACAAACTGATCACCCACTGGATGAATCGCGGGCCCGGTGCGCGGGAGGACGGCAGCTACTTTGAGACGCCCGGGGTTTCCTTTATTACCCTCAACGCCGAGGCCAAAATCGTGCGGCAATTTGATATGTTCGACCTGGCCCACCAGATGCGGCTTTGTGATGACCTGGAGGATGCGGGACTGCTCTCGGGGGAGCTTAAGGAGAATTGGGTTTTGCCGATGAAGGTGAGGCTGCAGGCGCAGTTGGTTAGGAATCGGTGATTTTTTGAGGGTGCTTCTGAAGCCGGGAGTGGGCGGGAAGACAGGGCGACAGTTGTGGTCCAGGTCCCCTGACAATCGAGTCGCGCTTTTGGCTTGCCCTTGGCGGAGGGGGCTTTCTGCGAGCACTGTCCGAATCCCAATTTTTTGCGCAGCAAAAAATGGTTGAGTTGCGCAGCAGCCCTCCGCCAAGGGCAAGCCTGCGACTGTCAGGGGACCTGGACCACAACTGTCGTCTCCTCGATACGCAACCTTCATAAATATTTACATTTACGTTTACGTTAACGTCAACTTAGGTTATATTGCCCCCACCAGTAGAGACAAGACGCCGCAACCCGTGCCTGACAAGACCTACACCATTTCTGATTTAGCCAAAGAGTTCGGGATCACAACCCGGACTATCCGCTTCTATGAGGAAAAAGGCATGATCAGCCCCATGCGCGAGGGGCAGAAACGGTTGTATACCGCTACAGACAGAGCGCGGATCAAGCTGATTTTGCGCGGCAAACGCATCGGCATGACCCTGCAGGAGAGCGTGGATGTCATCGACATGTACGATCCCGGGCATAATAACGCGGATCAGCTACACTCTCTTATCAACATGGTCAAAGAGCGCCGCGAGAGTTTGCGGCAACAGAAGAAAGACATCGACGACATGCTGGCCGGGCTGGATGAGGTGCAGAGCCTGTGCGAGCAGTCGCTGGCAGATGAAGCAACAGACAACCCCACACTCACACCAACCCCAAACCCGAATAAAGCTGACAGGAAGCCACTATGAACACCGGATACCCAACACTCAACTTTGGCCTTGGCGAAGAAATCGACATGCTGCGGGACGCGGTTTACCAGATGTGCCAGAAGGAGATCGCGCCACGGGCGGCCGATATCGACCGGGACAATGAATTCCCCGCGGACCTGTGGCGCAAATTTGGCGATATGGGCCTGCTGGGCGTCACCGTCGGTGAGGAATATGGTGGCAGCGACATGGGCTACCTGGCGCACGGCATTATCATGGAGGAAATCAGCCGGGCCTCCGCCTCTGTGGGTCTGTCCTATGGCGCCATGTCCAATTTATGCCTGAACCAGTTGAACAAAAATGGCAATGAGGCGCAGAAGGAAAAATATCTGCCGAAACTGTGTAGCGGTGAACATGTAGGCGCCCTGGCCATGTCTGAAGCCAACGCCGGTTCCGATGTGGTGAGCATGAAGTTAAACGCCCGCAAAGAGGGCGACAAGTACATACTCAATGGCACCAAGATGTGGATCACCAACGGTCCGGATGCGGATGTCTATGTGATTTACGCCAAGACTGATGTGGCTGCCGGCTCCAAAGGTATTACGGCGTTTATTGTGGAGCGAGACTACCCCGGTTTCTCCCGCTCACCCAAGCTGGACAAGCTGGGCATGCGCGGCTCCAACACCTGCGAGCTGGTTTTCGAAGACGTGAAAGTTCCCGCTGAAAATGTTATGCGCGGCGAGGGCCAGGGCGCGAAGATCCTGATGTCCGGCCTGGACTACGAGCGCACGGTGTTGTCCGGCGGCCCGGTGGGCATCATGCAGGCCTGTGTGGACGAGGTGCTGCCCTACCTGCACGACCGCAAGCAGTTTGGCCAGAGCATCGGCGAATTCCAGCTGATGCAGGGCAAGCTGGCGGATATGTACGCCGATCTCAACGCTTGCCGCGCCTACTTCTACGCGGTTGCCAGCGCCTGTGACCGAGGCCAGGAAACCCGCCAGGACTGCGCCGCCGTTATTCTGTACGCCGCCGAAAAGGCCACCCAGATGGCGCTGCAGGCGATACAGGCCATGGGGGGCTTCGGTTACACTAATGAAGCCAACGTCGGCCGTCTGCTGCGGGATGCCAAATTGTATGAGATCGGCGCCGGCACCTCAGAGATCCGCCGTATGCTGATCGGCCGCGAACTGTTTAACGCATCTGCTTAGGCGTCATGCCTGGGACAATAGGCGCTATGCCTGTACATTAGGAGCACTTCCATGACTGTGTTGCAATCACGCATCAATACCCGGGACACGGCTTTTGCCACCAACCGGGACAACATGCAGGCCCAGGTGGATGACCTGCGCGCTGTGGTGGACAAGATTCGCCAGGGTGGCGGGGCCAAGGCACGGGAGCGCCACATCTCCCGCGGCAAGCTGTTGCCCCGGGACCGACTCAATGGCGTTCTGGATCCGGGCTCGCCTTTCCTGGAGTTGTCGCAACTGGCGGCCTACAAGGTTTACGAGGATGACGTACCCGGCGCCGGCATCATCACCGGCATCGGCCGCATTGCCGGCCAGGAGTGCATGATCTTCGTCAATGACGCTACGGTGAAAGGCGGCACCTATTATCCCCTCACGGTGAAGAAGCAGGGCCGCGCCCAGACCATCGCCGAGGAAAATCACCTGCCCTGCATTTACCTGGTGGACTCCGGTGGCGCCTTCCTGCCTCTGCAGGAAGAGGTATTTCCCGACCGGGATCATTTCGGCCACGCGTTTTACAACCAGGCCCGCATGTCCGCCCAGGGCATTCCGCAGATCGCCGCGGTGCTGGGCTCCTGTACTGCCGGGGGTGCGTACATTCCGGCCATGGCGGATGAGTCCATCATCGTCAAAAACCAGGGCACGATCTTTTTGGGTGGCCCGCCTCTGGTTAAAGCCGCCACCGGCGAGGTGGTCAGCGCCGAAGAACTGGGCGGCGCCGACGTGCACTGCCGCACCTCCGGCGTCACCGACCACTACGCCAACAACGATCACCACGCACTGGAACTGGTGCGCCGCGCGGTGGCGCGGTTGAACCGGGTGAAGCCGGTGACCATGGACCTGCGCGAAAGCGTGGACCCCATCTACCCGGTGGAAGATGTCTACGGTGTTATTCCGGCGGACTCAAAGCAGCCCTACGATGTGAGGGAAGTGATCGCCCGGGTGGTAGACGGTTCCGAGTTCGACGAATTCAAGGCCCTGTACGGCGAGACCCTGGTGTGTGGCTTCGCCCGCATTCACGGTTATCCGGTGGGCATCATCGCCAATAACGGCATCCTGTTCGGCGAATCCGCAGTCAAGGGCGCGCACTTTGTCGAGCTGTGCGCACAGCGCAAGACGCCGTTGGTGTTCCTGCAGAACATCACGGGCTTTATGGTTGGCAAGCAGTACGAGGCCGGAGGCATCGCCAGGCACGGGGCGAAGATGGTGCACGCGGTGGCCTGCGCCAATGTTCCGAAATTCACAGTGATGATCGGCGGCTCCTTCGGCGCGGGTAATTACGCCATGTGTGGCCGGGCCTATGACCCGCGCTTTATGTTTATGTGGCCCAACGCGCGTATCTCGGTGATGGGCGGCGAGCAGGCGGCGGGTGTGCTGGCCACGGTCAAGCAGGATCAGTTGGCGCGCACCGGTGAGAGTATGAGTGCCGAAGAAGAAGCCGAGTTCAAGCAGCCGATTATTGATTTGTATGAGAAGCAGGGGCATCCGTATTATGCGTCGGCACGGTTGTGGGACGATGGGGTTATTGATCCGGCGGATACGCGGATGGTGTTGGGCTTGGCGATTTCGGCGACTTTGAACGCGCCGATTAAAGAGACCAAATTTGGCGTATTCAGGATGTAGGGCTTACCAGATGATGCACAAAAATTATTTTCCTCCGGCCGACGGCCCAAATTGCAAAGGGGGCTACGAGGACATGCTACAAACACACACATATTGTCGCACGGTCGCTGGCGCGGACTCCAAATGGGGTAACCGGGGCACGCTACAAGCACGTCCATATCTCTATTCCGCCGCCGGCCCAAACTGCGAAGGGGGCAACCGGGACACGCTACAAGCACGTCCGTGTGCGCTCGGGCTCGGCCTTCCATGGCCTCACACGATCCCGGCTGCCCCCTTCGCAGTTCGGGCCTCTTACATTGGACGAACTGGTAGTAGCTATGACTGAATCGACTGTCGTGATAGATATTGATTCCCGCGGTGTCGCTCGGGTCACATTGAACCGTCCGGAGAAGCACAATGCTTTTGACGATGGAGTTATCGCCGAACTGCGCGAGACATTCGATAACCTGGCAGCGCGAGATGATGTCCGGATCGTGATTCTTGCTTCCGAGGGCAAAAACTTCAGCGCCGGGGCGGATCTGGGTTGGATGAAGCGCATGGCGGAGTATGACTACGCGCACAATCACAGGGATGCGCAGTTGTTGGCGGGGATGCTTAAAGCACTGCACGATTTGCCGCAGCCTACTATCGCGCGGGTGCAGGGTGCGGCCTTTGGCGGCGCGGTGGGTCTGGTGAGTTGTTGTGATATGGCGGTGGCCACGGAGGCGGCGAGTTTTTGTTTGTCGGAGGTCAAGATTGGTTTGATACCGGCCACTATCAGCCCTTATGTAATCAAGGCTATTGGAGAGCGGGCTGCGCGCCGCTACTTCACCACGGCTGAGCGCTTTCGCGCGGATCAAGGGCTGCGACTGGGGCTGGTGAGTGAAGTGGTGGCGGAGGATGAACTGGATGCCGCGGTAGAGAAGCTGGTTGATGCGCTGTTGCAGAACGGGCCGGAGGCGGTGCGCGCTTCGAAGAGGCTGGTGGTGGATGTGGCGGGTCGCGACATTACGGCGGAGCTGATCGAGGACACCTGCGGGCGTATCGCGCAGATACGGATTTCAGAAGAAGGACAGGAGGGCCTTGGGGCCTTTTTGAACAAGCGCAAGCCGAACTGGCTTGACGATTAAGAGCACTCTGTAGCAGCCCTCTCTGAGGGCGACTCGGTTTGATTCCATGTCGCGGCCGGAGGCCGCTACTACAGGTGCCCGAGAGGCTTGAGTAAGTACCATAAGGGATACGATTCATGTTTAACAAAATACTGATTGCCAACCGCGGTGAAATTGCTTGCCGGGTTATTAAAACAGCGCGGCGTATGGGCGTGGCCACAGTTGCGGTTTACTCTGATGCGGATCGCGACGCACTGCATGTGCGTATGGCGGACGAGGCCATTCATATAGGCCCCGCCCCCGCTCGTGAGTCCTATTTGCTGGGAGACCGGATTCTGGAGGCGGCGCTGACCACTCACGCGGACGCGATTCATCCGGGCTACGGCTTTTTGTCGGAAAATGCCGCTTTCGCCCGGGCCTGTGCCGAGCAGGGCGTGGTGTTTATCGGCCCGCCAATAGGCGCGATAGAAGCGATGGGCTCCAAGTCCGCCGCCAAATGTATTATGGAAGAAGCCGGGGTGCCATTGGTGCCCGGCTATCACGGGGCGGACCAGGACCCGGCCCTGCTGCGCGCCTCAGCAGAGGAAATGGGTTATCCGGTGTTGCTCAAAGCCATCGCCGGCGGCGGCGGCAAGGGGATGCGACAGGTCTGGTCCGGCGAGGAATTTGATGAGGCCCTGGCGGCGGCCAAGCGGGAATCCCTGTCCAGCTTTGGCAACGACGACATGCTGGTGGAGAAATACCTGACCAAGCCCCGGCATGTGGAGTTTCAGGTATTTTGTGACAACGCGGGTAACGGCATCTACCTGGCGGAACGAGATTGTTCGGTGCAGCGCCGCCACCAGAAAGTCATAGAGGAAGCTCCCGCGCCGGGTATGAGCGATGCCCTGCGCAAGGAAATGGGCGACACCGCGGTGCAGTCGGCCCAGGCCATCGATTACCGCGGCGCCGGCACTGTGGAATTTCTGCTGGACGAGGACGGCACGTTTTACTTCATGGAGATGAACACCCGCCTGCAGGTGGAACACCCGGTCACTGAAATGATCACCGGGCAGGATCTGGTGGAGTGGCAGTTACTGGTGGCCAGCGGCGAGCCATTGCCCCTGACCCAGGACGAAGTGCGGATCAACGGCCACGCCTTCGAAGCGCGAATTTACGCGGAAGACCCGGACAACGACTTTTTGCCGGTCACCGGCACCCTGGCTTTTCTGCAGCCTCCCGAGGAATCCGCCCACGTGCGGGTAGACACGGGTGTACGCCAGGGCGATGAGATCAGCGTGTTTTACGACCCCATGATCGCCAAACTGATCGTGTGGGACGAATCCCGCGAGCGCGCCCTGCAACGGCTGGCCACGGCGCTGGCGGAGTATCGCATCGGCGGCACGATAACCAACCTGGACTTCCTGTATAACCTGGCCACCTCGCGGCCCTTCGTGGAGGCGGAACTGGACACGGGTTTTATCGAAAAGCACGCCGAATTGATTTTTCACGAGCGCCACCAGGATCTGGAACGCGAGCTACCGCTGGCTGCCCTGGCCCTGCTGTTGCACAAGCAGCAGAAGACTGGACCCGGTTCCAGCGTGGATCCCTGGTCGCCCTGGCACAGCAGCAATGCCTGGCGCCTGAACGAACCCCATACCCATCGCCTCACCCTGCACTGCCATCAACAGGACCATGAGATAGAGGTGGAGCAACAGGGCTCGCTTTATATCGTGCACGCGGCGGGACGCGAAACCCAGTTACAGGGCGAACTGGTGGGAGACATCCTGCACCTGGAAGTGGAAGGACACCGCCAGCGGGGCACTCTGGCGCGCACCCACGACGGCTTCACCCTGTACCTGCCGGAAGGCGCCTGCCATTTCCATGAAGTGCTGCCAGACACGGGTGAAGCGGATGCCGCCGGTGCCGGTGCCGGCCTCACCGCGCCGATGAATGGCACCATCGTCGCCCTGTTGGCTGAGGTGGGCAGTGCGGTGGAGGCGGATACGCCTCTGCTGGTCATGGAGGCGATGAAAATGGAGCACACCATACGCGCTCCCGCCGCGGGCAAGGTGGAAGCTTTTTTCTATCAGCCAGGCGACCTGGTGGATGGCGGCGCGGAGCTGCTGGACTTCACCGCGGATGAGGAATAAGCAGCCATGAGCCTGCTGAAGAAAGCCATGAGCCTGCCGCAAAAAGTGACGCTGGTTGAAGTCGGCCCCCGGGACGGCCTGCAAAATGAATCGCAGACCATACCCCTGGCCGCCAAACTGCAACTGATAGACGACCTGGCCGCGGCTGGCCACACGGTTATCGAGGCGGGCAGCTTCGTCAACCCCAAGTGGGTGCCGCAGATGGCGGACAGCGAAGATGTCTTCGCCAACATTAAGCGCCGCGCCGGTGTGCGCTACACCGCCCTCACCCCTAATTTACGCGGCTTCGAGCGCGCCCTGGCCGCCGGCGTCGACGAGGTGGCGGTGTTCGCCGCCTGTTCCGAGGCGTTTTCCCGGAAGAACATCAACTGCAGTATCGATGAGAGCCTGCAGCGCTTTGCTGAGGTGATGGCCGCTGCGACTGAGGCCAACATTCCAGTGCGCGGTTACGCATCCTGTGTACTGGGCTGCCCCTACGAGGGCGAGGTGAGCCCGCAGGTAGTGACCGAGGTTACCGGCAAACTGCTAGCTATGGGCTGCTATGAGGTTTCCCTGGGAGACACCATAGGAACCGGCACCGCCGGTAGCATGCAGCGCCTGCTCGATGTGCTTCTAGCCAGCCATGAGGCAACAAAAATCGGCGTTCACTGCCACGACACGTACGGCCAGGCCCTGAGTAACATACTCATCGCCCTGCAAAACGGCATCAGCACCATCGATTCCTCAGTCGCCGGACTGGGGGGCTGCCCCTACGCCAAAGGTGCCTCCGGCAACGTGGCCACAGAGGATGTGGTGTATATGCTCAACGGTATGGGGATAGAGACGGGCATTGACCTGGATAAGCTGATCGCCGCCGGCAATCATATCTCCGGCGTGCTGGGCAGAGCCAATGCATCTCGTACCTCGCTGGCCCTAAGCAGTAATCAATAGCGGTGCATGGTGCGCAATGCGCACCCTACGGTCAGCCTCGCATACCACATCAACCTGTAGGGCGCGCAATACGCACCTGTGATACATTCTGGCCCATAATCACCAGAGCCCCATATGCCCAACAAACTCATTGCTCTGCTGCGCAATCTCGCGGCCATCCTGATCACCTTTTCCGGCATAGGCCTTATCGCCTCCCTCTGGCAGCGCGACCTGACCGGGGCGGCGCTGGCCGATGCCCTGCTGGGCGCGGTCTATCTCATCATCGGCATCGGCCTGTTCGGGCAGTCTCGCTTCACCCTCTTCATGGCCATAGTGATTCCCGCCACAGCGGCAGGGTTTTTACTCAATGCTTTTCCGCACCCGGGGCAAGTGCATACCGCCCGCATCGCGGTCGATGCGTTGGTAATCGTGTGCAGCGTCATTGTATTGTGGAACGTGCGCAACAATCCCAGTGTCTAGTGTACCTCGCCCGCGGGAGAGCCTGCGCCCGGCTAAACTGCTTACAACAGCCTTTTTTTGTTAGAGCACTGCCGCCGTCACTGGCTATAATGAGCAACACATTACTCACGACGAGCGGCCGATGCTTGACCCACTTATCATTCTGGCAGCACTCGCTTGCGGCATCGCCAGCCGTGCCCTGGGGCTGCCTGCGCTGATCGGTTACCTGGCCGCCGGGTTCTTCATGCACGAAATAGAGCTGGATGGCGGCGAGCTGTTGCACACCCTGTCTGGCTTCGGCATCACCCTTTTATTATTTACCATTGGTCTCAAACTTGAGGTCAAAAAACTGCTGGAACCACGCGTGTGGGGCACAACCCTGGTCAACATGGCAGCGCTGCAGTTATTGTTCATGGGGGTGCTTTTTGCAGCGGACGCCCTGTTTCCCGCGATCGAGCTGGATCTCGACGCCACTATGGTCATCGCCTTCGCCCTGACCTTTTCCAGTACCGTGTTTGTCATCCAGGTCATGCAGGAACAGGGCGAGATGGCCTCACGGCACGCCAACCTGGCCATTGGCATACTCATCATCCAGGACATCGCGGCTGTAATATTCCTCGCCGCCTCCACCGGCAAGATGCCGGAGCCGGGTGCCCTGCTCCTACTGGTGCTGATACCCCTGCGCCCGGTAATACTGCGGCTGCTAAGTTATTGCGGCCACGGCGAATTGTTCACTCTGGCAGGGCTAAGCCTGGCATTTGGCGGCTACCAGCTGTTTGAGTTTGTGGGGGTCAAGGGCGACATTGGCGTGCTGGCCCTGGGTGCCTTGCTGGCCGGACACCAGAAGGCCAAGGAACTGTCCCGCAATCTGCTGCAGTTCAAGGATTTATTTCTGGTTTGTTTTTTCCTCAGCATCGGCCTGGATGGTTGGCCGCAGCGTGAGATCGTCCTGTTGTCACTGTTGCTGGGCGCACTGGCGCTGATCAAGCCCTTTCTTTACTTTCCAATGCTTACCCTGTTGCACACACCGCCCCGCACCGCTTTACTGAGTTCCGCGGTACTGGCCAACTACAGTGAATTCGGCCTTATCGTCATCGCTGTGGCCGCCAAATCTGGCATGGTGGATGCCCAGTGGAGCAGTGCCATATCCCTTGCCATCGCCGTGAGCTTTATCCTCAACTCCCCGTTTAGCAAACGCTCCCACGAATTGTACCGCCGCTGGCAAACCAGGCTATTGCGCTTCGAATCTTCCCGTGTGCGGCAAACCTACCCCGACACCAGTGATGTGCGCGTCATCATCCTGGGTATGGGTAATATCGGTACCGGCGCCTATGAAGCCATCGCCCCGCGCTATGGCCAACGAGTGCTGGGTGTGGACGAAAACGATCGCAAGCTGGCCCTGCACCGCGCACAACATCGACGGGTGGCGTCCGCTGACGCCAGCGACCCGGATTTCTGGCACCGGGTAGACCTGGACAAGGTAGAACTGATCATGCTCGCACTGACCAACCACGAGGAGAATATGCGCGTCAGTCGCCTGCTCGATGACTTTGGGTACAAGGGTCAACTGTCGGCGGTAGTGCGCTTTGTCGAGGAAGCACAGGAACTCGAAGCCAGGGGCATCTCCACCTTTAATCTCTATGCCCAGGCCGGTGCGGGCTTTGCGGCACACGCAGCGGAACAGTTACAATCAACGCCACCTCCAGGCAGGAAGTAATTCAATCATGGCTCTAAAACCCACCATCTACAAAGCCCAGGTCGAGCTGGCAGACAGCGACCGCAACTGTTTTGAGTCCCTGTCACTGACCCTGGCACAGCACCCCTCGGAGACCCTGGAGCGCATGGGGGTGCGACTGCTGGCCTACTGCCTGAACTGCGCCAGAGGGCTTGAGTTCACCAGGGGTATATCCACCGCCGATGAGCCGGACCTGTGGTTACACAGTGACAGCGGGGACATCCAGCACTGGATAGAAGTGGGCCACCCCGAGGAACTGCGCCTGCGCAAGGCCTGTGGCCGGGCCCCGCTGGTGAGTGTTTACGCTTTCGCCAAAAGCACCCCCACCTGGTGGAAAATAAATGGGGAGGCGATTGGGGCACTGCCGCATATGCAGGTATGGCAATTTGACTGGGCGGAGGTGCAGGCGATGACGGCGATGCTGAGCCGCACCATGACGCTCAATGTCAGTATCGTGGGGGGGATTATCTACCTGGACAATGGCAGTGCGTCCACCAGCTTTGAGCCGCGGCGGCTGTGTGGCAGCGACTAGCGAGGCCGGATTTACAGCGGCAATGTGAAATGGCCCTTATTTAAGGTGAAAATGAATGCGTCCCGCTGCTCCCGGGAGTTTTTTGCCTTGCTCAGTTAGGATAGAGCATGCCTTTGCAAGGCAAAAAATTCCCGGAAGCAGCTACCTGCGGCGGCATTCAAACCGCTTGTGTATGGCACTCGGTAGCTGCATTGGCTGTGGAGCTGCGCAACAACAAGGGTAGGAATGACAGGTTCAATAAGCTGTAAATCGCAGCTGCCGCCAGGCTGGCGCTGTTGCCAGACCCACCCAACCAGGCGGTTGCCAGCAACAGGCCAAAGGCGCCCAGGCGCAGCAGCTCCCACTTGATCAAGCCGGAGGCGGCACGACCTTCCAGCCACAGGGCCGTGGTCACGGTGGTACCCAGCATCATCGCCCACATCGCAAAACCCCCCCAATAAGACAGTTCAGTGCCCTGCATGAAGTTGAGTAACAAAACCACCGCCACCAGCTGGTAAAAACCGTAAACCGATACCAGCCACGGCACCTCGGGATCGTAGCGTTCAAAGTGGGACAAATCGTTTTTCTCGCGAGGGGTATTTCGCCGCCACATCCGCTGGTCGCCAGCCGGTGCGTGACACCCAGACCTTCAGCTTGTCGCGCCATAACGCGGTGTGCCAGCTGTCCCGGGCCATGTCTACATAAATATGTGTGAGCGCCACAAACGGGTTCCAACTCTTGAGTGGCCCCCGAATGCCGAAAATAACCGGCTCCTGGTCCAACTCTTCCTGGAATGTGCCAAACAGGCGATCCCAGAGGATAAACGTCCCACCATAGTTGCGGTCCAGGTAGAAATCATTCTGGGCGTGATGCACCCGGTGGTTGGAGGGGGTGACAAAAATCCATTCATACCAGCCCAGTTTCGGCAGGTGCTCGGTGTGCACCCAGAACTGGTAAATCAA
>PVMK01117018.1_pt1 | contig 47373 bp, 49 predicted proteins | sample 1853481 | NCBI WGS metagenome assembly PVMK01 (sample SAMN08533507, study PRJNA380276) | Marine sediment metagenome, whole genome shotgun sequencing project.
CAGAAACATGTAGGCCTGGTCGTTCTCTGAAAGATTGCCCATCGAGATGTACTGCCGATTTCCGGCGTAGTCGGCGAAGGCGAGGGTCGATTCGTCGAGGACCTTGAGAAAACCTTTGGGTCCGCCGCGATGTTGGATGTAGGGCTGTCCCTCGGCACTCGCCGTTCCCAGGTAGAAGGAATCGCGCTCGGCGATGAACGCTGCGAGGTCGCTATCGACCCGGTCGCTCCAACCGCCGCGTTCTTCCATTCCGGCGTAACCGCGGCGTGAACCCTTGCGTTCCTGTAGATCCTTTACGGCCGGCGTGAACGCGATATCGCTGATTGGTTTCGTCATGCGTCGCGCTCGAGAATCATCGCCATCGCCATTGCGCCAGCAGCGCAGATGCTGATCAGCCCGTAACGCGCATTCCGCCGCTTCATTTCGTTCGCGAGCGTGGTAGCGATGCGCACTCCGGTCGCCGCGAATGGGTGCCCAATCGAGATTGAGCTGCCAAGGACGTTGAGCTTGTCGCGATCCACCACGCCGATCGCATCGCGCTTCCAGCCCCTCTCCCAAGCGGCGAGATTGCTCAGTACCTGGCCGCCAAAGGCTTCGTGCATCTCGATGAGGTCGAAGTCGTCCAGCGTCAGTCCGATTTCCGACAACAACTCTGGCACGGCGATCCCCGGGCCCATCAACAGGCCATCGCTCGGGTCGATCGCGACTTTCTTGTAGGCCTTGATGAAAGCGAGGGGCTCACGATTTTCTCGTTTCGCTCGCTCTTCGCTCATCAGAACTAGGGCAGCTGCGCCATCGGTAAGCGGGCTCGAATTGCCCGCAGTCAACGTTCCACGCTCACTGCGATCGAAGACCGGTGGCAACTTCGCCAGTTTCTCGAGAGTCGTGTCAGGTCGGATGATCGTGTCTCGATCGATGCCGTCAAAAGGCACGATCTCCGCCAGCAGTCGGCCGTCTTCCGTGGCGGCTGCGGCATTCTGGTGACTTCTGAGTGCGATCTGGTCTTGGTCTTCACGGGAGATGCCCCATTCTTTGACGGTGATCTCGGTGTGCTGCCCCATCGAGAGCCCCGTCGACGGCTCGACGACACCCGGAGCCTCAGGCTTTAGGTCCTTCGGTCGAAGCCCCGAAAGCGCGCCAATCCTTTGTTGCAGGGTCCGCGCGTTCGCAAGGTCGACGAAGGCACGACTTGCGCCCCGTGTGAAGAGGACCGCCGGGTTCGACATGGACTCAACTCCGCCCGCAATGCCGATTTCAGCACGGCCTGACGTGATCGAATCGGAAATCGCCATCATTGCTGTCGTTCCGGTGACGCAGTTGTCGGTGACGGTCCATGCAGGCGTGGTCGACTTCAGTTGGCTGGCAAACGCCACTTCACGTGCGAACTGTGGCTGCCGAGGATCGAGGACGTTGATCCCATAGACCACCTCGTCGATCTTCTCGGGATCGAGGGCTTGCTTGTCGAGCAAACCGTCTGTGGCGTGACGTGCGAGCTCGAGCGCGGAGTGCCGTCTGAGGCGCGTGCCCGCTTTTGCAAACGGAGTTCGCACTCCGCCGACGATGGCGACGCGTGGTGGTGGAGAGTCGGCCATTGATCAACTCGCAGTCGCGATGGCCTGAAGTGCTTCTTGGGTCGTCCAGACAGCATTCGCGAGGAAGCGGAAGTTCACGAGGGCCGCTTGGTAGCCGTCCCCTTCCTCGACGATAGCCGCGGCGGTGGCGTCTTTCGCGACGGCGACCTCGAACCCCTGTTCGAGAAGCTCACGAAGATGCGATTCGGTGCAAAGGTTGGCCGACATTCCGGCGAGAATCACCTTGTCGATGCTGCGCTTGCGAAGCTGTAGAACGAGATCGTTGCTTTCGGGCCCGTACACCTTGTGCGGGCTGGCAATGATGGTTTCCCCGTCTTCGATGTACGGCTTGTATTGCGCGAGCCAGTCGGCGCCAGAGCCTTCGAAGCCCTCGAGACTCAAGGCGTTGGGGCGATCGAACATGTCGATTTGGTGCATCAGCGTTTCGAGCGCGCCCTCGAAGTGCCAACGGTGGTCGGTCGCGTAGTAGTAGTGGGGAGAGACGTAGACCGGCAGCTTGGTTTCTTTGGCTGCCTTGAACAGAGACTCGATGTTCTCTACCGTATTGTTCTCCGTCACGCTCTTTCCGACGACGCCCCAGGTCACGCCGTCGGGGCTGAGGAAATCGTTCTGTGGATCGGTGACGACGAGCGCGGTGCGTGTGGGATCGATGGTCATTCCGGGGTCGGGCAGTGCCATGGTTATCTCCTGTGGAAGAAAGGTTGGGAACTCAGGTCACCCCGTGGGGTGCTTCGAATAGGCGTACGCGAAGGGCCCGCAGCGTTTGTCCGGCCGCACGCTCGTTCTCTCGGCTGAAGATCGAGGAGGGCAACGGGATGTCGGGATCCACGTAGATCCTGAACACCACCAGGGTTCGAGCGCCGCCGTCCACGGGCGTGAGCTTCCACTGGGCGTTGAAGGCGTCGATGTTTCCATCGAGCAGGCTCGCCTCGACGATGTGCTCATTCGAGGCTTCTGGACGCTCGGCGATGTTCAACTGGCCCCAAAGCGTGATGGCACCCTTGGCCACGCTGACCTCCATGTACACCCTCGCTCGCGTCCCGCGCTGTGCGATCACCTTTGACTTAGTGAAATGCGGCATGAAGTGCACATAGTTCGCGTAATCGACCACGATGGACAGCACCTCATCGATTGGCTTGTCGAGAACGACGACCGCCTGACCCCAGGCGATGCTCGAACCTTCTTCCGCGATCTGTGTCGTGAGGACCGGCTCTGCTTCCTCGGCGGTTGCGTGGCTCCAAACCGAGCCTGCGATCCATGCTGCTGCCAAAACTCCAACGAAGCGTGTGGGGTCGATAGTCATTCCGGGGTCGAGCAGTGCCATGGTTACCTCCTGCAAAAAGAGTCGGATGCCGATCCGATTTGCAAAGGGCGTGCCGAGGCATGCGCCATGCACGGAAGCGGAAAAAAGGCTCGATCCACTCACAACACCTGGGACCCCCCACGGCATCTCGTGGACCCACGAGATCTCGGGGCACCCGAGGCCGCAGGCCGTCTAGGCTGCGCCGGTCTTCTTCGTGATGCCCAGCTTCTTCATACGAGATCGAAGCGTATTGGGATGCAGGCCGAGGACGACGGCGGCCCCCCGGTCGCCTTCCATGCGCCACTCGGTCTGTTCTAGAACGCTTACGATGTGATCGCGTTCGACCTGATCGAGGCTACGCCGATCTGGAGCCGCCCCTGGCAACGATGGCCTCGTCTCGAGCGCCTCATCCACGCTAAGGGTTGCGTCCGTGGCAAGGATGACTGCTCGCTCGATGACGTTTTCCAGCTCACGAATGTTTCCCGGCCAATCGTAGCGTTGAAGAGCATCCTGAACAGGCTCCGAAATGGGGTCGATCCGCTTTCCGAGCTTCGCCGAGAACTTCCCCACGAAGTGAGCCACCAGCCGAGGGATGTCTTCCCTGCGATCACGAAGGGGAGGCACTTTCACGGGAAAGACGTTGAGCCGGTAGTACAGATCGTCGCGAAAGTCCCCGGCCCATACGGCCTTTGTGAGGTCACGATTCGTGGCGGCAACGATGCGAATATCCACCTTGATCGTTCGTGAGCCTCCAAGCCGCTCGAACTCTGCTTCCTGGATCACCCGGAGCAGTTTCGCCTGTAACTCGAGGGGTAGCTCGCCGACTTCATCGAGGAAAATCGTGCCGCCGTGCGCGAGCTCGAAACGACCGACCCTTTGGGCAGACGCCCCCGTGAAAGCGCCTTTTTCGTGGCCAAACAGCTCACTTTCGATCAGCGTAGACGGCAGCGATGCGCAGTTGACCTTGACGAGAGGTCGCTCGCTCCTCTTGCTCAGGTTGTGTATCGCCCTCGCAATGAGCTCCTTGCCCACTCCGGTCTCGCCTAGCACCAGAACCGTCGCGTCGGTCTCAGCAACCTGTTCGATTTGACGCTTCGTCTTCGCGAGAGCATCGCTCTGCCCGATCATTTCCTTGAAGTTGTGGGCCCCTTGGATTTCTTCTCGCAGGTAGAGGTTCTCGGCTTGGAGCCGTTCCTTGAGCTGCTGGACCTCGGCGAGGGCGCCCTCGAGTGCTTCCTGCTGGCGCTTGCGTTCGGTGATGTCGTTGAAGGTGACGACCGCACCGGCCAGCTCCCCGGCCTCGTCGTGGATGGGGGTGCTCACATACTCCACCGGCATGCTGGTTCCATCTTTGCGCCAGAACACCTCATCATCGACGCGGTGAACCTTGCCGTCCTTGAAGGCGCTATAGATCGGACAGTCTTCACGCGTGTATGTCGCCCCGTCTGGTTTAGTGTGGTGAATGATATCGTGCTGCGGCTTGCCGATGAGCTCGTCGGCCGTCCACCCAAGCATCTCCGCCGCCGCCGGATTGACGAATGTGGTCAAGCCGTCTCGATCGAGGCCATAGATGCCTTCTCCGGCGCATCGCAGAATGAGCTGGTTCCGGCGCTCGAGCGCCTCGATCGTCGGGGATGGCCCCGGGTCGCTAGGGGGACGTTGCGGCATGGCTCGTGCTTGGAGAGTAGGGGAGGAGGGACTTCGAGCGTAGCTCTTTTTCTCTCGACGAGCGGCTGAACATGAACAAGTCGACGCACAGGCCTTTACTTCATGATCGGACTCTTTCACGGAGGGGGGCCGGGGCGAAGGTCTCGCGGAGATTCCCGTCGGTCACGTCATAGACGTAGCCGGCAACGACGAGTCGGTCCGGTAGATTCGGCGCGGCTTGGAGCCGACCTATGTGCTCGATGACGTCGTCGGTGACTCGACCACCGACATTGCGCATCACGACGGCGTCGCCCAGCTCGAGACCAAGAATGTGCGCCGGATCGACTCGAGCGTCGACGCAAGTCAGGACCAGTGTCGACAGGCGGGGCATGATGGCCAAGTCCCCCTGATCAAAACTGCTCGCGAACTCGAGGTTACGATCGACCAAGGTTTGTACATCAGGCATGGGCGGACCTCCTGGAGTCGTAGTGGTGCACCGAGCTTGTGTGTCCGGCTGCGGATGTGACGAGGATTCTCGGTTGGATGGACATGGTCTTTCTCCTTCTTCTTGCTTTGAATATGGATTTGGCTCCCGAGTGGTTGTATCTGCAACTATGGTGATGTGCAAGGGGCGTACCGAGGCGTGCGCCACACGCAGGTATGGAGAAGACAGGTCGATCCGCTAGCAAGACCGCGAACGCCCACGGCATCTCGTGGAACCACGAAATGGTGTGGGGGGCAAGGGCAACGATGCCGTCGAAAGCCAAGGTCCAAGCACTTGTGCGCCGCCTCGATTCTCTTTTCTCTTGACAGGGGCTGCAATAGTTGTAGATACAAGTCATGCGTAGGAAATCCCCAAAAAAGGGCCGTGCAGCCGGACTCGATCGGCAGGCGGCCGACCTGATAGCCTCCGAGTGCCTCGCACAACGCGTTCTGCTGGTGAATCGGACAATCAGTGGACTTTACAATGATGCGTTGCGGCCATTGGGAATGACCGTCACGCAGCTGACCTTTCTCGTGATCGTCGCCAGGCGCGGGCCGGTTTCACCTAGCGAAGTGGCCAAGCGGCTGAACATGGACAAGTCCACCCTGAGCCGTAACGTGCGGCTGATGGAAGATCATGGCTGGCTCTCCGTCTCGCCCGACCAAGGCCGGTCGCAGTCGCTCACGATCGAGTCGAGAGGGCGGAAGCTCATCGAGAAGGCGCTGCCCCTGTGGCAAGGAGCGCAGGAGCGGGCCAGGGAGCTCCTGGGCGAACGCGGCGCACGCTCGATTTACGCCACCGCAGATAACGTCTGGAAGCAAGTGGAACACGAATAGGGATTGTGTTTTTTTGCGCAGTTAGTTGTATATACAGGATACAAAGCATGAAAGGAAAATGAACATGTCGAAATCCAAAATACTCGTGACAGGATCTACTGGAAAGACTGGTTCGGCCGTGGTCGAGCAGCTACTCGAGCGCGACTATCCAGTTAGGGCGCTCGTGCGTGTCCGCGACAAGCGATCCGAGCGCCTCGAACAACTCGGGGCGGAGGTCGTGCTTGGCGACTTCCTCGACCTGCAGTCGATTCGCGCTGCCGTGCAGGGGGTCAAGCGCGTCTATTTCGTCTACCCGCCGCAGGGTGATCGATTGGTCGAGGCGACGGGGCTCATGGCGGTCGCGGCTCGAGACGCAGGCGTCGAGGCACTCGTCAACATGTCCCAGATCTCCGCGCGACAAGATTCGCAAAGTCCCCTCGCGCGGCACCACTGGCTTTCGGAGAAGATCTTCGACTGGGCGAACGTGGGGGCTGTGCACATCCGCCCAACTTTCTTCGCCGAGATGCTGTACCTCTTCGGAGCCGCAACCATCGCAAAAGAAGGCAAGCTCTATCTCCCGTACGGGGATGAGCGCCACGCCCCTGTCGCGGCCGCCGACATCGCGCGCGTGGTTGTCGGGCTTCTCTCCGACCCTGCACCCCACGTGGGAGAGCGCCTCGTGGTGACTGGTCCAAAGAATATGAAGGTGGCCGAAATGGCTGAGGTGCTGACCGAGGAGCTCGGCCGTCCGGTCGAGTACGTCGACATCCCCGGCGAAGCTTGGGGCCAGATTATAGGCGGCGCAGTGGGCATGACTCCGTTTCTGGTCACTCATCTCAAGGCCGTTGCCGAGGATCACAAGGACGGCATCTTCAGTGCAGAGACCGACGCGGTCGAGCGCATTGGCGGTCAGCCGCCACAGTCTCTGGCCGCATTCATTCGCGAAAACCGCACGCTGTTCGGCGTTGCCCAACAGGAGAATCGAGCATGACCAACGCAACGCATCGACCCCCTACGGCCCTAGTCACAGGTGGATCCAAAGGTATTGGTTGAATCAGCGAGCCCGCGCCTTCTGTGGGTACGGGTCCGGAGTACGCAGGAACTTCTTTCGGTTGTTGTCGTCGAGGAAGAACCAGGGCTTGCCTTGATGAAGAGCGAAGATGGGCAGAGACCCAGGCTGCTCCAAGCCCGTCTCAGACACCTTGACTGGATCGTAGGTCGGGAAAGGTGGCACGTAGAGTGAGGGTTGCTTAACGAACTTCGAGGCCGCGGACGGACTTGCCATTTGATAGACCAACCCTTGGTAGCGGTATTGAAGTGAGGCCAGGCCTTGGACCAGCTTGCCCGACTCCACAAAGGACACGGGACAGTACCCGCCCAGCGCCACGTGCTGGGTCGGCTTCGCGACATGCTGAGCCTCCGAACCCGACTCGCCGCTAGGGCGGGCGGTCGATTCCGAGACCTTCGCTGGCGTCGTCGTTGAAACCGCTGTGCCACCCGTCTTTTGGCAACCGGCAATCGTTACGAGGAACGCTCCGATGACGAAAGACAATCTGTGAGGCCGTTTCATATAACCTTACTACCGCCGAGGCGCTCGAACGTTAGTCGTCGCCATGAAATCGTGTCCCAGCGGTAGTTCTCGGTCTTGGGTTGATCTTGATGCCGTTGTGGCTGGTGGGATCCTCGCTCAAGGCGAGACGTCTCAAAGAAGTGCTGCAGCGCTATACGCCCGTGCCGGAGGATACTCCGCTCTACGCGATGTACCCTCACCAACGCTACCTTGCTCCCAAGGTCCGTGCGTTTGTGGACTTTCTTAGCGAGCGCTTCGGGAATGAAACGCACTGGCACGGATCTGCTCGTTGATGCTCAATCGCGACCAGCTCGAGGAAGGTTCTAGGTCAACACGACGATCTTGCCGATGTGTTGATTGGATTCCATATAACGGTGGGCGTTGCTGATGTCGTCTAATGAAAACGTACGGGCCACGATCGGCTTCAGTGCACCGGATTGCAAGCCATCCAATACATACTGTTTGGCTCGTGTGAGTTTTTCGGCATCCCCGCTGATTTCAAACAGGGTATATCCGCGCACAGACAAACCTTTGCCGAGAGCCTGGGACAAAGGAAAAGGTGTGGGCTCCGGCGACAAGGCCCCATATTCGAAGATCGTCGCTCCTTGAGCCGCAGCCTGCGCCAGAGCAGTGACCTGGGGACCACCAATCGGATCAAAAATGATGTTGGCCCCTTTGCCGTTGGTGATCGCCATTACCCGCTCAGACAAATCTTCTTCATCGGTCACGATCACATGATCAGCGCCAGCCTCCAGCAGGGTCTGTCTCTTGCGAGGACCACGGGTCGTTGCAATGACGACCGCTCCGGCCGCTTTTGTGATCTGAATGGCGGCCAGCCCGACGCTACTGCTCGCCGCCGTGATCAACACCGCATCACTCTCTTTGACCTGACCGTATTCAACCAGGGCACCGAAAGCCGTAAGATACTGCATCCAAATCGACGCGCCCTCAATAGCCGTCAAGCTGTCGGGATAACTGGCCACCGCATGGACCGGGACAATCGCGCTTTCGCCGTAGACACCGTATTGCCCCATTGAGAATGCCGGAATTGTACTGACCCGGTCGCCAACCTTGAATCCAGTCACATCAGGACCGATCGAATCGATCACGCCGGCCGCCTCATAGCCAAGTCGTGACGGAAATTCCGGTGCTTGCAAATACTGGCCGTTTCGGAACATGACCTCAGCGCGGTTGAGACCGATGGCCTCCACCTTCAGGCGGACCTCGCCCTCACCAGGTTCTGTAGGAGGTAAGTTCTCGATCTTGAGCACGTCAGCGTCTCCGGTTTCGTGAAAGCGAATGATCTTCGGCATAACGGGTCTCCTGCGTGACGAAAGACAACCTGTGAAGCTGTTTCATACAAGCTTACTATCGCCGAGTCACTCCGCCGCCGCCGCTACCAGCATCAACTTCCCGCGCCCGTGAAGAAAGCCGGTCATTCAGAAGCGCCGTGAAGCTTCATGACCATGACGCGTGCTTTCGAACGTGCCCGGCGCTTCCCTACCGGTTGATGGCGGGTTTATAGTCGCCGCATGGCTGAATCCCACGTCGGGTTCGGGGTGTCAGAAGCGGTCGCCGAAAGTCGCACGCAATCAACCGCGCATAGGCTTCGGCTTCCTCACCACCGTCACCAAGGCGGTCTCTGGCCGAGAGCGTCCATACGCCCGGGAACAGAATTGCGACGAGCTCGGCGTGGACTGCGGCAGCGGTGCGAACGCCTCCTATTTCAGCGGCCACACCTCGTTTGCATTCGCGGGCGCGGGGCTGACTTGCGTCGCGCACAGGCACCTGGGGTTGTTTGGGCGCCTCGGCGATCCGTGGGCCTGCGCAAGCACGCTCGCTTTGGCTTCCGTGACGAGAGTCTTCCGGGTCATGGCGAACGCGCACTGGGCGACCGACGTTCTCACCGGCGCTGGGGTCGGCCTTTTTACTGGGTGGCTCGTACCGTGGCTGATGCACTTTCGACACGACACATCCGAACGAGACGATGGTGTCATGCGTGTCATGCAATATCTTTCGCCTTACGGTAGAAGCAACGAGTTGGGGTTGCGCGCCGCCGGCACGTTCTGAGTTCGTATTAGGTAACCAAGATACACAAGCCATACCCAAGAGGCTCCCAGAGCCCAGCCTCCGATGACATCGCTCGGGTAGTGCACGCCGAGGTACACGCGCGTGAAGCCCATGGTTGGAACGATGATCAGGGCAAGCGCGATCAGCGCACGCTTCAAGCGAGGAAGGCCAAGCCCCGCGGCTATCATTGCAAGCGACGTGTACAGCACCATCGCGCTTAGCGCGTGACCACTCGGAAACGAGAAGCTTTCCGGGTCGGTGATCCGTGTGACTACATCGAGCGGTGGGCGCGGTCGCGTGAGCACCTCTTGGAGGCCTAGGCTGAGGATTACGCTTCCCAGGTTGGCAACTACGAGAAAGGCAGCTTCCTTCCTGTACCCGCGAACCAAAAGCCAGACCGCCACCAGTACGACGATCGCTGCGGTGACCGGGCCCCTTCCAACGGTCGTGATTGCGACCACCGCCTCAGTAGCACGAGTGCTGCGCGCTGCCTCGAGGGTTTGCAGTATTCCCGCGTCGAGCCCAACCGGGCCGGATCGAACCCACATCGCCATGGCCCCGAAAATCAACGCGGCGCCGACGACCGCCACGGCCGGCCAGAGGAGCCTGTGGCGGCCTGGCTGGTGTGAGACTTGGGTCACTGGTACCCCGTCGCGGGAGACTACTACGAACCCGCCAGCTGCCGATAGCGGCGATAGACGAAGACAGCAACGACCATCCACGCAAGGATGACCACGACATTGACGCGCGCGAATTCAGTGGAGCCAAAGGCAAGTTGGTGCGTCCCGAGGTAGACGAGGCCCGCAGCGAGCACATCGCCCATGCGAACGAAGAAGGTATCCACGGCCTGCTTCGCCTGGAACTTCTCATCATGACTCGTCGGAAGCCAGAGCATCGCCTTGGCGGTGTTCATGATCGAGTAGTCGGTTGCGTTCTCAGCGGTCTTGAAACCACGAAATGCCGCGAAGCCGAGTCCCATCGCGATCCAGCCGTAGTTACCAAGGGCGACGATCGGCAGGGCAAACAGCACACCAGCGATGCCGAGGTACTTGACGAGGCGCGACACGACGAGCGCCTGCAGGATCACACCGACGACGTTCACCCAAAAGAAGAAGTCCCCATAGAAGACACCGAAGAAACGCCCCATGAACTCGCCGACGTTCAGGTCGGGGTCTACCTCGAGCGCCTGGGCAAGAGCGGCGTCTGCGCGATCCTCTGCGAAGGCGCTGAGCAGATACTCGCCGGTGCTATTGACGAGGTTGAGCAGCACGAGAAGCGCTGCGATCAGGATGAGGTATCGGTTGCGAAAGACAAGGCCAAAGCCACCCAAGATCGATCTCTGCCGTTGTGCGTCGGCTTCGCGCTCGTGCGGCACACCATCTGGGCGCGACAGGATCATTCGATACAGCAGCATGTGCATCAACAGGAGCCCGGCGGACACCTGCATGAGCCCGGCGGGCGAGAGGCCCGCTTCGAAAAGCTTTCCCGCGATCCACGCCCCTACGGGCGCGCCGACCGTCGCACCGATGGCAATCAACGGCAACAAGCGTTCGCCGGTGGGAATCGAGTAGATGTCGTTCGCGAACGACCAGAACTGCGCAATGATGGCGACGTTGAAGATCCCGACCCACACGAAGAACGCGAAGCCGAGCATGGGGACTTCCGCCCGGTATCCCGACGAAGAAGGCCTCGATGCAGAGGACGAAGAAAAGCGTCATGCCGGAGATGAGCTTTCGCGTTTCCGTGCGCGACGCAAAGTAGCTGTACACCGGAACCGCCGCCATCAGCACGAGGGCCTGACAAGCAGCCGCGTACGCTTTGAGCTCCGCGCCTCCGGTCGTCAGGATCAACGGCTCGCGAACCGTCTTGATCACGTAGTACGCGACCAGAACGACAAAGATATTGAGCGTCATCAGAACGACGGTCGCGCCCTCGCCCCGGCGCACGTCGCCAAAGAGTCGGAGCGCGTAGTCGAGGGGAGTTCGCGAGGGCCCAGGCCCGTTATTTTCTTCGGAAGTCATCAAAAGACGGAGGGACTGGCCTAGTTCTCGAGAACTACATACCGGACGAGGCTGGCACGCTCTACGGTCGCGACCACCGGATCTCGTTCTGGGATGCGCGCCAAGACGCCCTTCAGGTGACTGAGGTCGCCGGTCGGAGTGTCGTTGATTCGGAGGATGATGTCCCCAGCAGCAAGAGGGCTACCTTCGGCGACTCTCCCGACGAGCACACCCCTTGGGTTGCGGAGCCCTGGAACGAGCTGTGCGATGTCCGGCGTCAGATCAAACGCTACGATGTTTAGCCGAGTAACGCGGTTCTCGTCTGGCTTGGCGGACAGGATCAAGCGTGCGACCATCGGAGATTCCGGTTCCAACTGTCGCGCTCTCGAGCTGACCACGCCCATCGAGACCGAGCCCCCTAGCCCCAGCGGACTCCCAAAGGCGAGCACTACCTGCCCCAACGCTAAACGATCGGAGTCACCGAAACGCAGAAAGGAAGTGGTGATCGCGTCGATTTTGAGCAGCGCTAGATCCGTCTCGAGGTCGATTCCGACGACGTGCGAGCGGGATAACTCCTAGGGGGAGAACCGAGGATGGAACGGCGCGCCTCCTGCTGCCTAGGACCGACGGATGCGATTACCTCGATCCTCGAAGCCCCCTAACACGACGTGCGCATTGGTGATCAGCAACCCTTCTTTGCTGACAAACACACCAGAGCCGATTTGTCGTCCCGCGGTCGTGGGGCCCAAGGCACCCGGCGACAAGCCGCGTGCCACGACCTGCACCACCGCCTCATTGACGTTCTCCGAGAGTGTCCGAAGGGACCGATCGAGTTGCCCGAGCGACGCGCGGCCCTGCGCCGTCGCAGTTTGGGGCGGGGCCCCCGAGCAAGCGCTGATCAACGAAACCGCTAGAAATATCGAATATGCCCTTTTCACGCCCGCACGTACGGCGTGAAATACGTCGCTGATCTCCGAGTCGCAACCCGAAGCACCAACGCCCTCGTGACAGCGGTTTCGCGGTTCCACGAGATGTCGTGGATGACACAGATCACCCCACGCTAGGCAGACCAGACGAAAGAGGAGTCTTCCCTTGAGTTCTTCGGGTTCGGACGCATTGCTCGCTCTTTGGCACACCCTTTGCGATGTGAGCTCGTCGAACAAACTTTTTTCCCAACGTTCAACGAGGAGGACGATCGTGAAAATCAATTTTTCAAGAGCTTCGAAGGTCTTCACTACCAGTCTCATGGCATTGATCGCGGCAACGGTTCTGGTTGCAGGGGGGCGTAACCCCGGCGACGGCCGCCCGTTCGAAACAGGTCCCCGTTGTCGACGCGACCCAGGTCAAGTACCGCACTATCGAAATCGACGGGCAATCAATCTTCTATCGCGAGGCTGGTTCGCCGGACGCTCCAACCCTTCTGTTGCTGCACGGCTTTCCGACGTCTTCCCACATGTTCCGAAACTTGATCCCCGCCCTGGCGGATCAGTTTCACTTGGTGGCGCCGGACTACCCCGGCTACGGGAACAGCTCGATGCCCTGCAGTCGATGAGTTCGAGTACACCTTCGATAACCTCGGCCAGATCATCGAAAAATTCACCGAAAAACTCGGTCTCGATCGGTACAGCCTGTACCTGATGGACTATGGCGCTCCGGTTGGCTTCCGTCTGGCTGCAAAACATCCCGAGCGTGTCGAGTCACTCATCATCCAGAATGGCAACGCCTACGTCGAAGGGATCGACAACGATTTCTGGGAGCCCATCAAGGAGTACTGGAAGGATCGTGGGGCCATAAACCAGGGCCTCGACAACGACTTTTGGAAGAACGTCAAGGCCGCGTACAAACAGCCGAATATGTCGAACGAAGACGCGCTCCGCTTCCTGGTGACGCTGGGTGCGACGCAATGGCAGTACACCAATGGGGTTCGCAACGAGGAGACGATCAGCCCCGGACAATTGGCACGTTACCCAGAGACTGCTGGACCGGCCCGGAAACGCGGAGATTCAGCTTCAGCTGTTCTACGACTACGGCAGCAATCCTCCACTCTATCCGAGCTGGCAGGCGTACTTTCGCCAGCACCAGCCACGGACGTTGATCGTCTGGGGCGCGAATGACGAAATCTTTCCAGCGGCGGGCGCATATCCGTACAAGCGGGACTTGAAGAATCTCGAATTTCACATGTTCGACACCGGTCATTTCGCCCTCGAGGAAGACGGCAAGGTGATCGCGGGACGTATCCGTGACTTCCTGACGGTGTCCGCGAAGAGGCCGAAGCGTACCCGCACCAAGACACCGCGCTCCGCCCGGGTGACGCCATGACCAGCCCGTTGGCTCCGCCGTTCACTCAAGAACAGGAGCTCGGCGTCTAATGAGCGGGCGATACGACGCAATCATCATCGGTGCGGGCCAAGCTGGTCTCCCATTGGCAGAGCGTCTGACGAGGTCAGGGGTCAATCGAGCCGGATGACGATCTTCCCGCCGGCGCGGTTCTCTTCCATCAAGCGATGGGCTTCGACGATGTCGTCGAGCGATAGCACGGGGCCGAGTTTGATCGACGTGACCCCTTCCTCGATCGCATCGATGAACTCTTGCAATGGCGTACGCATGAAATCTTCCGCGCCTCCGCCGTACGTCGTGAGGTTCACGGCCGTCGGGATCGCCTCCATCGGACTGAACTCCTCGAACGACCAGCTGTTGCCGACCATCCCTGTCATGCACACCACACCGCCTTTCTTGGCGGTCTGGAGCGAGTCGATCAGTGTTGTGGTACCGACCAGCTCGAGTACTTTGTCCATGCCGCCAGGAAACACCTCACGCACCTGTTCTGCAATCGTGCCGGTGTCGAGGAAGACCTGATCGGCTCCATTTTCGCGCAGCATGGCCTGGCGATTCGGGTTGCGCGTCGTGGCAGCGACCGTGGCGCCGTGCCGTTTGGCGATCACCGCGGCCGCGAAGCCGACAGACGTCGTCCCACCTCGGATGAGGAGTCGTTCTCCTTCACGAAGCTTCAACGCCGTGAAAAGCGACCCCCAGGCGGTCTGAACCATCTCGGGGAGGGCACCCAGTGTCTCCCAGGGAAGGTTGGTATGGAGCTTTTGGATCTGGCTCGCGGGCGCGCAGGTGTACTGCGCATAGCCACCGTCGAACTGACGTCCCAAACCGCCCATCGCCGTCGCCACTTTGTCCCCGGGTTCGAACTCACCGCCTGGCACGGCCTCCACGATGCCGACCGCTTCGATCCCGAGCACCCGCGGAAACGAGACGTTCGGGGAGTGTCCCTGTCGTGTAAACAGCTCCGACCGATTGAGTCCGGCAGCCTTGACGCGTATCCGCACCCAGCCCGCTTCGGGCTCTGGCTTGGGTCGGTCCTCCAGTGTGAGCACCTCCGGCCCACCGGGTTCATAGATCACAGCGGCTTTCATCATCTCAGGCATAGGCTGCTTTCGCGGTCTCTTAATAGATCACACATCCACGACCACATTCGTCTTGGGCTTGCTGCAGCAGATCAGGACTGATCCCGGGTCCGGGGGATCGAGTGGTTCTAGGACATATTCCACCTCGCCTTCTTGCAAGTCCGATATGCAGGTCTGGCACACTCCCGAACGGCAGCTGTAGTCGGGGCTCAGGCCATTGGCCTCCGCAAGGTCGAGGATGCTCTCCAAAGACGGGTTCCAGTTGGCGATAACGCCGGATCGCGAGAAAGTAACCTCGATTTCCTCGCAGCACTCCGTTGCTCCGACTCGTCGTTTCGGGCCCGAGACTCGCTCGCGATCTTTGAGAGCCGACGCGGGTCCGAAAAACTCGTAGTGAATCCGGTACTCGGGGACCCCCCACTCGAGCAACCCGTCGAAGAGAGACTTCAGGAACGGCGTCGGGCCACAGAGATAGAAGTCGCAATCCTCATTGGCTTCCGGGACGAGCTGCCGGACCACGGCCGCATCGACGTGCCCTCGAGCGTCGTAGTCGCGGCCGATGACATCTTCCGCGGTTGGCTGGCTGTACCGGATGTGCGCGTGGATGTTGTCGTGAGCACGAGCGATCTCACGGACGCTCTCGCCCATCGCGTGCACCCGTCCGTTCCGACTCCCGTGGATGAACCACGTCGGGCGCTGGGAGCCTGATTCCACGATGGCGTTGAGCATGCTGATCAGAGGCGTGAGCCCAACGCCGGCGCTCAGCAAGACCACCGGCGCTTCCCCTTCAGGGTCCAGAACAAATCGCCCGCGCGGGGCCTTGGCGAGAAGTTTGGCGCCGACCTCCACCCCGTCATGGAAGTAGCTCGAAGACACGCCCGGATACGCGTCCGGTTGGTTGGGTGGCGCGCATTCGCGCTTGATGGTGAGCCGATAGTAGTTCCTCTGCGGCGCATCGGAGAGCGAGTACGTTCGGAGGACCGGCTGATGCTGGCCGGGGATGTCCAGTCTCAATGGCAGGAACTGACCGGGCAGGAAGGGATCGAGCGCGTTTGCGTCTTCTGGGACGAGGTAGAAGGACGTGATGTTTTCGCTCTCGGGAACCTTTCGATTGACCACGAAGGTTCGGAACTGCTCATGCGCTCTGCTTCCGATTTCCGCCTTTGCGAGCCGGGTCTCGAAGGATCGCACCCAGCCGGGCGACAAGGCCTTGATGCGGAGGGCATTCCTCGCGCCGTCGAGATCATCCTTCTCGAAGTAGAGAAGATTGCTAACCTCGTGAACGGTCAAGCCGATGGGATCCGACTCGACGAGCCGAATCTCATCGCCCGCGCCAACTTCGCCCTCTTCGAGCACGCGAAAGTAGAATCCGGGTCGGCCGCTCTTTAGGAGTTGTGCATAGAATCCCTCGACCCCCATCTTCATGGCGAGCTTGTAGCAAGGAACGCGGGGCTGGCTCACTTCGAAAAGGGCCGTTCCAATCCGGAACCGATCGCCGACGTGGATGTGTTCATCCAGCATTCCCTCGACAGTGAAGTTCTCGCCGAACTGGCCGAGTACGAAATCACTTCGTCCAAGCTCCTTTGCCCAATAGTCGTAGTTCTCGCGTGAATAGACGAGCACGGCCCGCATCTCACCGCCGTGGCCAACGAGGTCCGCCTGACCGTCGCCATCGAGGTTCAGCGTTCTCGCCGCGATTCGCCCTTCGATCGGCTCTTTGAAGATGCCCGTTCGCACCATCTTCCCTTTGTGGGTGACTTCTTTGGGCAAGGAGACGTTGACCGAGAGCAGCTTCATCGTGAGCCTCCAGGAGGCGGCCGCGTCCTGTAGTGCGGTCGTGTGGCCTAGGGTAAGCCCGAGCGTGCGGTCACGGTGACGAGCTTGGCGCCTGTATCCCGGAGCGCGGATGCTTTTTTGAAATCAGGGTCGCTCTCAAAAGCCTCGAAAGCTGCGGGGCTCGGGTAGGAGGTCACGACGATGAGATCGGGCTTGTCGATTCCTTCGCCGACGATCTTGTCCGTCTCGAGCCAATGCTCCACCTGCACTTTGTGGCGACCGAGTATCGGCTTGGCCATCTCTTGATACTTCTCCCAGATCTCATGGTCTCGCACCCAAATCATCCTCACTGCGTAGTATCTGTCTTCACTCATCCTTTCCTCCTCGCGCCATCAAACGTCGAGTGCCGGCGCCGTGTTGGACTCCCCGCCAAGTAGGGCACACCCCTTACACTCATGTCAAAGCTTCCTTCAGCGTCCGAATTTCTTCGCGTGCAGAGCAAGAAAGACGTGATGCGCACTCGTGCTTCGGCCAATCGTGAGGCACCCTTCTGCATTCTTGCAGTCGAAGGACATGTTAGCCTACGGTCACTCAGAGATGCGACCGTAGAGGAGATTGAACGATGGGTGAAAGGGTCAGCTACGAACGCTCGGAAGGCGTCAGCACTATCACCATAGATGACGGCAAGGTGAATGCCATGTCCGTGCCAATGATGGGCGAGATCAACGCCGCTCTCGATCAGGCACGGGAGGATAAGACCGTGGTCGTCCTGACCGGCAAGCAGGGCATTTTCTCGGCAGGCTTCGATTTGGCGGTCTTCAAACAGGGAGCGGAGCCGCTGCGCGAGATGCTCCGGGCAGGTGCGGAGCTCAGTGAACGCATCTTGTCATTCCCTTTTCCGGTGATTGCAGCATGCAATGGGCACGCCATTGCGATGGGTTCGTTCCTGCTGATGTCAGCCGACCTCCGCATCGGCGTGGAGGGTCCATTTAAGATCGGCATGAACGAGGTTGCCATCGGTTTGACCTTGCCTTACTTCGCGGTTGAAATCGCGCGGCTGCGACTGACCCCTGGATATTTCAACCGTGCGGCGATCTTGGCCGAGATGTACTCCCCTGAAGAGGCCATCGCCCCCGGGTTCCTCGATCTTGTCGTACCATCCGAGCAGCTTCTTCACACTGCTCTCGAACGCGCCACCGCAATGTGCAAGCTCGACATGACTGCCCATGCTGCGACGAAGCTCAGAGTAAGAGGCTCCGCGCTCGACGCACTGCGGCGTGCAATCGATTCGGAGCTGGGCTAGCAGCAACGAATCGACCGCGGTTGCCGAGTTCAGGTCGCGCTATGCGGTTTGACGTCTTCTGCGCCGAGCACGGCGTGGCGTGCCGGATCTCGGATCATCCGATGATCTGTTCGAGCGCTGGGGCTGTCGCCTTTCGGACTCGGCCGAATCGCGTGGCGGCAATTGCACCGTGACCTCTGAGGGCGAGAGCTTGATCAGCTTTTCCACCGCTCGGAGCCGGTTGCGTTCCGACGGGTCTACCAGCGACCAGGCAGCGCCGGCAGCTCCGGCGCGACCCGTTCGGCCGATACGGTGCACGTAACTTTCCGGTTCGTGGGGCAGCTCATAGTTGAAAACATGGGAGACCGCGTCGATGTCGATGCCGCGCGCCGCAATGTCCGTTGCGACCAGCACCCAGGCGTTCCCATTCTTGAAATTCTGCAACGCTCGTTGACGGGCGTTCTGCGATTTGTTTCCATGAATGGCCTCGGCGACGATGCCGGCGCTTTCCAGCTTGCGGGCGACCTTGTTAGCGCCGTGTTTGGTGCGCGTGAAGACGATGGCTCGTGAAACCTCGTCGTCGCGCAGCAGGTGCTCGAGCATGCGCTGCTTGTCGCCGTTGTCGACCATGACTACCCGCTGATCGATTTCCTTTACGGTCATCTGTTCTGGCGAAACATCCACACGAACTGGATCGCTGAGGATCTCGCGAGCAAGTGCCGCGACTTCTCTTGGCATGGTGGCGGAGAAGAGAAGCGACTGACGAGTCTTGGGCGTCTGCGCGACGATGCGTTTCACGTCCCGGACGAATCCCATGTCTAGTAGCCGGTCGGCTTCGTCGAGCACGAGCACCGAAACTTCCGAGAGGTCGACATGCCGCTGAGCTGCAAGGTCCAGCAGGCGACCGGGAGTGGCCACGAGCACATCGAGGCCCTGGGCTAGCGACCTGATCTGAGGATTCGGACTGACGCCGCCGATGATGAACGCGTGATGCAGTCCGGTATATCGTCCGAGGGTCCTGAACTCCTCGTGTATCTGCAGCGCCAACTCCCGCGTCGGCGCAAGTATGAGAGCTCGCGGTCGTCGGGGCCGAGCAGGCGAGTTTTCGTCGTCCAGGTGCTGCAATAGAGGCAACGCGAACGCGGCCGTTTTGCCGGTCCCTGTCTGGGCAACGCCCAGCAGGTCCTTCCCCCGCAATAGGTGGGGGATGGCCTGAGACTGGATGGGCGTGGGCCGTACGTAGCCCACGTCCTTCAGGGCACGACGGAGCTTTCCGCCGACCCCGAGGGTTTCAAAGTCAATCTGATTCAATGGGTGCGCCTTACCAGCGGTTGCCGGAACGGCCTTCGTTTCGAGGGCGATCGTTCGCCTTGTCGACACGGATGGTGCGGCCGTCGAGCGTGGAGCCGTCCAGCTCCTCGATCGCACGGGTCGCGCTCTGCTCGTCCTCGAACGTCACGAAGCCAAAGCCTCGTGAGCGACCAGTCTCCCGATCGGTGATCACCTTGGCCTCGGCGATTGTACCGCAACCCTCAAAAGCCTGCTGAAGCTCGCTGTTGGTCGTGTTCCAGCTCAGGCCGCCTACGAATAGTTTCTTGCTCATTCTGTTTCTCTCATCAATCTGCTCAAAATGACGTCGGGGGTTATCCCGAACGCCTTCTTCGCGTCTACCTGCCGATGTCTTCTACGAACTCTTGACCGTTGTGTTGTGTCACGGTGCGGGTCCGGTAGGAACAGGTCGGCAGCGTGCCGGCAGCCCACGGTGAGCTACCGCGCCCCTGATGGGCGATGGCCGCAACGTAGCAGCTGGTCGGGGACACGCAAGGCATCTAGGCTGGTCGGGGACACGCAAGGCATCTGAAAAGCGCCTTGTTTCAGGGGGTTGACGAGCACACCGCGCAAACCCGAGCCACTTCCGGTTTGCGCGGTGTGCCTCGTAAGCACGTGGAATGACGTAGTTTTCTGGGGGCTAGCGTGTCCCTATACCTCGTAGAGGACGTCGAGGTAGCGTTCTAGGAGGTCGGTGACTACTCCTTGGATGGGGACTGTGTTGGCCATACCGTAGACGGGGGCCATGCCGCCTTTTTCGTTGGGATGGGCTTTCGTGTGCTCGACCGCGGCGCGCAAATCGTCGACGAAGCGATCGGCGACCCCTTCTTGTGTGTGCCGGAGCGTGACCGCGATGTGAACGCTGGGCGGTTTGTGTAAGCCGTTGAGGTTCCATTTGCGCTTCGTCATGAAGTCCATGACGCAGTAGATGTCTAGCTCGTCGGATCCGAATGCGATCACCCAAAGGGGATCGCCGAGCACGTTGAGCTCTGGGATTGCGTGGATGCCTTCGCGGATCGTTGTGCCGGTCTCCAAGATGCGGCGGCTTGCATCGAGATATCCGCTCTGACCCATCGACATCATCGCTGCCCAACACGTCGCACTGAGCGCACCCGAGCGGCTCCCTGCGAACGTCGGCGAAAAGTAGAGTCCGCCCGGCCAGTCGGCCACTTTGTAGTATTGGTAGTGCCGAAGGTCGTAGTTGCGGTAGAGCACCACGCTCGTGCCTTTCGCTGCATATCCGTACTTGTGAGTGTCCGCGGACATCGAGGTCACACCTGGCAACCGAAAGTCGAACGTCGGAATGTCGTATCCGAGCTTTTCGGCCCACGGCAGGATGAAGCCACCGAGGCAAGCGTCGGTGTGGAATCCGATTCCTCGTCTGCGAGCCAGCTCCGATAGTTCTTCGATCGGATCGATCACTCCGTGCGGAAACGAAATCGCCGATCCAACGACGCAGATGGTGCGACGATTGATCGCCTTCTTCGTCGCGGCCACGTCCGCGCGATAATCCGAGCCGACCGGCACCTTCACCAATCTGATGTCGAAGTACTGGGCCGATTTGTCGAAGGCCGCATGCGCGGTGGTCGGCACGACGAGCTCCGGTGAAGCGATCCCTTTTGTGTCGCGAGCCCAATCACGGTAGCTTCGCATTGCCAGCATGATGCTCTCGGTCCCGCCGCTCGATACCGCCCCGCACACCTGAGCGTCCGTCGCTCGGTGTGCGCCGAGCATGTTCGCTGTCATCGAGACGATCTCCGCTTCGTACTTCGCGATGCTTGGCCAAAGGTCGGAGTGGAGCGGATTCGTCTGAGAAGTAATCGCATACGCCTCGTTGAGAAACGTGATGTGCTCCGCGTCACCGTGATAAACCGCCCCCGACACGTAACCATCTTTCCAGCGCTCGGTCTCCCGCTGTTGGAGCTCACGGATCTCCGCCAGAATGTCGGCGCGACTTTTGCCCTCGGAGGGAAGGGCGACGTGAGCCTCGACCTCGCCCGAGTAGGGCTTCGCCGACTTTCGGAGCTCTTCCATGATGGGCGCGTACTCCGCTTCGAGCTTCTCTTTGACGATCGGCAAACGCTTGGCGTACCGGTAGATGCGTGCGACCAGAGGCTCGAGCGGCCCGAGGCGGACGTTTGCGAGGTCCTTGATATCCATGGGCCCTCCGTACCGCACCACCGCGGAATCGGCCAGCCCGCTCGATGCCGTCAACTGTTGCCGCATGGCTAACGCAAAACCTACGGTTGCCATCACCTCCCTTGGGCGGATACCGTCCGTGGTCCCACCCAAGGAGGACCCCATGTACGTCGTGACAGGAGCCACGGGCTTCATCGGCAAGCATCTGATCGATGCACTCGTCCGTCGTGATCAAGCGATTCGCTGCGTCGTTCGACCCGCATCCGCAGGACGGTTTCGAGAGCTCATCGACCAACGGTGGCCCTCGGCGAGCTCCCGTATCTCGATCATCGAGGGCGATATCACCCAGGAACGTTGCGGTGTTTCATCGGACGTGATCCCAGGGCTCCGCGACCAGGTGAAGCACCTCTTTCACCTCGCTGCGCTGTACGACATGACCGCGAGTCTCGAGGAGGGTGAACGGGCCAACGTGGAAGGCACGCGCCACGCATGCCAGCTCGCCGAGGCGCTCGATGCGACGCTGCACTACGCAAGCTCGATCGCAGTCGCAGGAGACTACAAAGGCTTCTTCCGTGAGGACATGTTCGACGAAGGTCAGAAGCACAAGCATCCCTACTTCAAGACGAAGTTCCTCGCCGAGAAGCTCGTTCGAGAGGAATGCAAGGCTTCGTACCGCATCTACCGCCCCGGTGTCGTGGTCGGTTCGTCGAAGAACGGAGAGGCCGACAAGATCGACGGCATCTATTACGGCTTCAAGTCGATTCAACGCCTGCGACATCTAGTCCCAGAATGGATGCCGCTCGTAGGCTTCGAAGGATCGGAGCTGCACCTCGTGCCGGTCGACTTCGTCGCGCGCGCGATGGATGAGATCGCGCATCAAGATGTGCCGAACGGAAGCACGTTTCATCTCGTCGACCCGAAGCCAAAGAGTTTCGGCGATGCGGTCAACATCTTGTGCAGGGCGGCCCATGCGCCACGCTTCACCGCTCGGATCGACCCGCGCGTTCTGAAGCTCGTTCCGCCAGGCGTGGCGGCTCTGCTCGGCGCGATGCCTGCCGTGAGGGCGGCTCGAAATGAGTTCATGGGGGAGCTCGGAATCCCAGACTCCGTTCTCCCCTACGTGAACTGGCGTTCGTCGTTCGATGCACGCGACACGCAGCGGGCGCTCGAAGGTACAGGAGTCGAATGCCCGCCGCTCGAGGACTATGCATGGAGGCTTTGGGATTATTGGGAGCGCAACATGGACCCTGACCTGTTCCAAGATCGCACACTGCGCGGGCGTATCGAGGGCAGGATCGCGATGGTGACCGGGGCCTCGAGCGGCATCGGCAAGGCCGTTGCGCTGCGACTGGGCGACGCGGGGGCGAAAGTGCTCCTCGTCGCGCGTTCCCAGGACAAACTCGAGGAGACGCGGCAGACGATTGAAGATCGCGGAGGCGAAGCGGTCATCCACACCTGTGACCTTGCGAGCCCGGACGATGCGGACCGCCTCGTTCAGGAAGTGCTCGAGGCGCACGGTCACGTCGACTTGCTCGTCAACAATGCCGGACGCTCCATTCGACGAAGCGTCGCGTACTCCTGTGATCGCTTTCACGATTTCGAGCGCACGATGTCGCTCAACTACTTCGGTTCGCTGAAGCTAATCCTGGGACTGTTACCGGTGATGCGCGAACGAAAGAGTGGACAGATCGTCAACATTTCGAGCATCGGCGTCCAGACGAACGCGCCGCGGTTCAGCGCGTACGTCGCCAGCAAGGCGGCACTCGATGCGTTCAGTCGCTCGCTCGCTAGTGAAGTCATCGCCGACAACGTCTACGTGACGACGGTCTACATGCCCCTCGTGAAGACGCCTATGATTTCACCGACGAAGTTCTATGACTCGATTCCGACGCGAACCCCGGAGGAGGCCGCGGACATGGTCATCGACGGCATCATCAACCGGAAAAAGCGTGTCGCGACGCGGCTCGGAACCTTCGGAGAGGTCACCTACGCGCTCTTCCCGAAGCTAAACGATCGCATCTTGAACACCGGTTTCCGGTTGTTCCCCGACTCGAAGCCCAAAGACGGCAAATACAAGGTGCCGACCCCGGAGGCGGTGGCGTTCGCACACATGCTCAAGGGGATCCACTGGTAACAGCGTGTTTGAGGGTCAGGTACTAGGCTCGATGTGAATGGTCGCGTCTTCGACGCCAAAGTCTTCCGCGAGCTTGGCTTCGATGGCGTCCGCAATCGCGTGTGCCTCCTCCATGCTCAGGCTGGGATCCACACCGACCGTAACATCTACCGCGGCCGAGGACCCCTTCGATCGAGAGCGCACACTTTTGACAGACAGCGCGCCTGGAACCGACAGCACTGAAACTGTGAGTGTCTCCGGCTCCAGTGCTATTCGGTCGACCAAGACAGGCACGGCTCTCCGAAAAAGATCGAACGCAAGGAAGAGCACGAACATCGAGACGCCAAGCGCGCAAATGGTGTCCATCCATGGGTATCCGCGCGAGGCGAGCTGCCAGCCCCCTATGACGAGGACCGTGGTGAGCACGTCGGCAAAGGTATGTCGCGCATCGGCGGAGAGAATATCCGAACGGAGTCGCTTGGCCCATGCGTTCTCCCAGGAAGTGAGGCCGATGTTGATACCGAGGACGACGAGCATCGTGCCCACGGCCCAAGGGTGGGAGACAGGTGGATCCGCCTGGTGACGTAGGGCACCGAGCGCCAACTCGACGGCGAGCACGACGAGCAGGGCCGCAAGCACGAACACCGCCAAGGTCTCGAACTTGCGGTGGCCGTAGGGATGTTCGCGGTCAGCGGGCCTCGCGGATATCCGCACGACGATCCAAGCGATCACGTTGTTCGAGACGTCACCGAGCGAGTGGACCGCATCGCCCAGCACCGCAAACGAGCCTGTCCAAAGGCCGACGGTGAGCTTGAGCGCCAGCACCAGGACGTTCACGCTTCCTTCGATCAGGATGACTCGCCGGACGCGGAGATCGCGCTGCGGGGCATCCACTAGCCGGATCGCCTCAGCCCTCCACAGCGCTGATGACCCGGCGCAGCTTGGCGTCCACCTCGGCGACTACTGGCTCGAGAGCGGGGTCATCGACTACGGAGAACATTGCTTTGGCCGCCACGATCGAGACGGAGACCTCGCCTTCGTTCCCGCTTTGCACGACGACATTGCAAGGCAGTAGGAGGCCGATGTTGCGATCGTGCTCGAGTGCCTGCTTCGCGAGCATGGGATTGCAGGCACCGAGGATCACGTATTGGCGGAACTCCACGTCCAGCTTCTTCTTGAGCGTCTCGGAGACGTCGATTTTGGTGAGGACGCCGAAGCCTTCTTCTTTCAAAGCTGCGGCGACCCGGTCCAGCACCTCGTCAAAGGTAAACCCGGACACGGTGGTTTCGAAACCGTACTCGAATTCATTCATCGGATTCGTCGACTATCATGGTTCGCCCGTGCGCGCCATGTTGTCGTCGATCTCTCCGAGGGCCTGTGTTAGACGAGGGCCGTCATCATGGCCCAGGCTTTGATTGTTACTCCGACGTACAACGAGCTCCACAACCTGGAAGCGTTGGTTGCCGGCGTGTTCGAGGTGTTGCCGGAGGTTGACATCTTGGTCGTGGATGATGGGTCTCCCGACGGGACGGGGGAGCTGGCTGATGAGATAGCTGCTCGGGACACCCGGGTTGAGGTGATGCATCGCACGGGGAAGCTGGGATTGGGGACGGCGTATCTTGCTGGTTTTGCTTGGGGGCTCGAGCGAGGCTACGAGTACATCTTCGAGATGGATGCCGACCTATCCCACGATCCGAGGTGCCTTCCGAGCTTCTTGGAAGCGCTCGAAGGTGGGGCGGATTTGGTGATCGGTTCGCGGAACGTCCCGGGGGGGCGACGTCGAAGGGTGGGGTCCGTTCCGCAATCTCCTGTCCAAGGGCGGAAGTCTATACAGTCGTGCGATCCTGGGGCTCGAGATTCGAGATCTCACGAGTGGTTACAAAGCGTTCCGTCGAACGGTCCTCGAATCGATCCACCTCGATGAGGTGCGCTCCGAAGGATACTCGTTCCAGATCGAGCTCACCTACCGCGCCGTCCTCAAGGGCTTCCGCGTGGCCGAAGTTCCCATCGTCTTCATCGACCGACGGGTGGGGCAGAGCAAAATGTCGGGCAACATTTTTCCTCGAGGCCGTCTTGATGGTGCCGCGGCTGCGCTGGAATGCGCTTACGGGCAAGCTCACGTGATCAGTCGTAGTACTCGCGGCCGAGGTGGGTGATCAGATCTTCGCCCTGCATCCAACGCAAGGTGTTCTTGAGCTTGCCGAGCTGAACGAAGAGATTGTTCTCGGGGTACAGACCTTCCGGCGTGATCGGGCTCTTGTAGTAGAACGAGAGCCACTCCTGAATGCCGCTGAGCCCCGCTCGTTGTGAGAGATCCATGAAGAGTGCCAGGTCTAGAACCAACGGCGCCGCGAGAATCGAATCGCGACAGAGGAAATCGACCTTGATCTGCATCGGATAGCCGAGCCAACCGAAGATGTCGATGTTGTCCCAGCCCTCTTTCTGGTCTCCGCGCGGCGGGTAATAATTGATACGCACCTTGTGGTACATATCGCCATAGAGCTCGGGGTGCAGCTCCGGCTGCAGAATGGTCTCGAGCACGCCGAGCTTGCTGACTTCTTTCGACTTGAAGCTCTCCGGGTCGTCTAGGACCTCGCCGTCGCGGTTGCCCAGGATGTTGGTCGAAAACCACCCCTTGAATGCCGAGCATTCGCGCCCCGAGGCCGGGGGCAAGGATGGTCTTCATCAGGGTCTGCCCCGTCTTGAAGTCCTTGCCGGAGATCGGTGCGTGCATTTCGCGCGAAAGCTGCAACATGGCAGGGAGCGTCGCCAGTAGTGAGATGTGGCGCCCCGTTCGCGTAACTCACCTCCTCACTGCAGGCAGGCGTATGCGTAGACCTGGGATGGGCTGATCGCCGGATCGGAACGACGCAAGCCCTCCTCGAACTTGCTCAGGGACGAGTGAACTTCCGTCGGCTCTCGGTATACCTCCGTCGAGCCGCACCAGACGGCAACGCAGCGATCGAGCTCGTTGTCTTTCTTGAATCGGCGGATGTCCTCACGAACCGCCTCGGCGAGCTCCATCTTGTCTTGGCTGGCCTTCACGTTCTCGCCACGGAGGCGCTTGACGAACTCCGGGAAAAACACCGACTCCATCGGCTTGATCGCCGAAAGCTCATCCTTGACGGCATTCAGGTGTTCGCTGCTGAGAACGTCGGCGTTGGCCGCCGCCTCATACGCGTCGTCGTGGAAGAGGTCCCATCCTCCAAACACCAAGTCGTTCATGTCGGCGAGCGGCACGAAATCGCGAATCAAAGGGCGAGCGCGCATCGGTCCGCTTGCCGAGTCGGAGCGTGCCCATCTGCGTCAACGAGCCGATCGGTTGGGCCAATCCCCGGCGCGCCAAGAGGGTCCCCGCGATGAAGGTAGTGCCCACCGCACCCATTCCGGTAAGAGGACACCGAGCTTGCCTGTTGCGGGTCTGAGTTTTGGCTGCGTCATTCGTATCTACTCCTAGTCGGTGCGCGCGGTGCGCAAGAGGTATATCACACCGCCGCCGGACGTCGCCCTCCGCCCCTGTAAGCCGTGTTGGGCTTCGGTTATTCGCCGCGACTATCGGTAAATCCACTTCCCGGTCGAGATACCGGCGACGAGCCACTTCATGGTGTCTCGCGCGCATGCGGAGGCAGACCATGGCTCCATCTCAACTGCGGCAGGGTCTCTTGCCAAGCATTCTTCGACGAATGCTTCGATCTTTGCGGCTCGGCTATCCCACGTGAGCCCTGCTGCTTGTTCTCGACCGGCTCGTCCCAGTCGCTCGAGCCGGTTCGTGTCGCTCAGAAGAACCCTGAGCTGGTGCTCGGCCTCTGATGTATCGCCCGCCGAAACCAACCATGCATTGCGATCGTGCTCGAGAATCTCTGCTGTGTCAGGATTGGCTCCCGCGAAGATCGCACGCCCAGCTGCGAGGTACAAGAATAGCTTGAGTGGCAAGACGGTATTGCCCGCTTGCTGGAGCGGGGCGGACGACGGGGGGATCGTGAGGACGTCGGACGCGTACAGATAGGGCGAGATCGATGAAGAGGTTTGCCAAGGTACAACGCGTACGTTGTCCTTGGTTTCGGCCTCGATTTCGATCGGCCCGCGCCCGGTCGACCCTACGAGAACGAACAGCACCTCCGGCATCCGACCGGCCAGTTCCAGAATCACGTCGAGTCCCTTCTTGTGGTTCATGCGGCCAGCGTAGGTAACGATCGGCATTTGCTGAGGGAAGTCGAGGACCGCACGTGCTTCTCGCTTCGAGAGTACGGGGTCCATTCTGCTCGGGTCGAAACCGTTGTAGATGACCCGAAGCTTTGCCTCAGGAACCCCAAGCCTCCGGTAGGACTGATAGGCATAGGCGGAGTGTACGGCCAAGCCCAAGAACCTGGGGTGAGTCATGAAGCGCCGGAATACCGGTTGAAGCGGGGGAAACTGATCGCCCCACGGGCGGTAGTGATCCATGAGCACACGCTGGCCACACTGCAAAGCGCGCATCACGACGATCGGGTTTCGCGCGTTGATCAAGTCCGCGTCTGCAAATGCGGGGTGCTCGGGGAAGCGCATCGCGTGGTAGACGTGTTGGAGCGCGATGTTCTTGGTGAAGCTCGGCATGGGCGTGATTCGCAACGGCGCATCAATCCTGTAGTAGTCGAGCACCTCGCGTTCGAAGTCTGGGCCGAGATCAGGTGGCGCAGGAACCGAGACGATTGCGTCGTGTCCACGTCTGGCGAGCGCCCCAGCCGTGTTGAAGATCGCCTCTGCATCCGCCTCTGTCGTCGGCAGAAGATTCTCGTAACTAAACAAGATGCGCCTCGGCACGGCGGCCCGCTCGGTCATGGACTCTCCTCTCGTCGACTGAGCATGATCATGACCGCCGGCATAGTCAGCACCGCGGCCATCAAACACGTGACCTCACTGATGGCCATGGCGAGACCAAATGAGTTCATCGCTTGGTTTGCACTCACATAGAGCGACGTGTATCCCCACGATCGTGGTCAACGAGCACAGGACGACAGCGCCGCCAGAAAGGCGCACGGCCGATAGGATGGGCTCTTCGTTCCCGGCTTGCTCCTCGAGACGGTAGCGCCTCATCACGTTGATCGAATAGTCGACGCCGTTGCCGAAAGGTGATCGGGAAAGCGACGAAGTTCAGGAAGTTCAGCTTCATGCCGAGGCCAGCCATGGCGCCGGCCATCCAGAGAATCCCCATGAGCAACGCCATGATCGAAAGCAGGCTGTCACGGCGGCGTCGAAACGAGACCAGCACACGAGCACTACGGTCGCGAAGAAAGCCGCACCGATCGCTTTGGGCATGTCGTTGTAGACGGCGCTGATCATATCGGCAAAAACCGGCGCTCGACCCGCGAGAGGAGGTCGAGACCCATCGGACATGCGCAGCGTCCGGAGCGCCTCGGCCCATCGAACCAGGTAGCGCCCGTCCCAGATCGAAGCTTCATCGGCCTCGGCGACCACCATGATTCGCCCACGCGTACCGTCTTTTTCTGCAAAACGGAGCGCCGCTTCATCGGGAAGGTCACCGAGGGTGAGTACGTCGATTGTCTCCGGCGGAATGTTGTCATCGATCTTTCGCAGGGTGTCTTCATCTTCGACGTGCTTACGGACATCGATGCAGAGCTCGCGAATCTCGCCCAGCAGCGGCAGCTTCTTCGGGGCGTCCTCAGGCAAGAGCTCGTACAACGAATGGTGTCCCCCGTGGATTGATGGGGGCATCGCATCGAGTTGCGCTTCAATGATGGGAACGTCGTCGACGCTGTCGAGCAATACGGCAATCCCTCGCCCTTGCTCGTGAGAGGCCAGGATGTCGTTCACGCGCCCCTGCACGCGGCGCGCCTCGGAGTTGCCCTCCTCGCGAACGGATCGAAGTCTGCTGAAATCGTATTCAAAGGGATCTTGGATGACCGCGTAGGTGACCGACACGATGGAGAGAAGCGAGAGCACGACGGACACCGCTACGACGCTCCTCGGCGCCCGTCCGGCAACAGCGGCGAACACGTCGGCGAAACGTCCCCGTCGTTGCTTCCCTTGCTTTCCCACAGGGAACGGACGAAAGCGTTCGTAAGCGGCTACTGCTGCCGGCAACACGGTGATTGCCGACACCCAGCAAAGGACCATGCCGACGCCCCCAATGATCCCGAAGTCACGAAAGCCGCGGAAGTCGGTGATCATGAGCGAGCCGTAAGCCAGGGCTGCCGCACCTGAGGCGATCATCGTGGCGAGCCAAGTGTTCTGGTGTGCTGTGAGGATGGCGCCATGCACGTCGGAGCCCCGCCGCCGTTCTTCGAAGTAGCGCGAAAGCCAGATGATGTTGGGGTTCACACCGTTCCCGATGATGATGCTTCCCAAGAACGCGGTGGACGCATTGAGTGAGTCCACGGTGATGTCCGCAATAGCGAAGCTCGCCAGCACGGGCGGCACGAGCCCAGCACCCAACAACACGACAGACCGCGGACGCCGGAAAAAGAAGACGATGAGCAGGAGGACGATTGTCACGGTGAGCATCGTTGCCAAGAGGAGCTCGCGCGCGATCGCCTGCTGCTCGTCCTCGGCCATGATGACATCGCCGGACAGCGTCACTCTGAGATCTGGCGCATACGAGGTTGGGTTGAGGCCGTCGATCTCGAGCTGCACATGGTCAATGATGCGCCCAGCGGTACTGGCGTCGCTTCCGATCTCGGAGCGAACGAATATCGCGATCAGGTCACCGTCCTCGTGTTGGTAATAGCCGTCGGGGAACTTTTCGGATTTCTCCTCTCCACGATCGCTCTCGGTCTCGAGCTCGTCCAAGATGTCATCGAGGCTTTCCCGTTCGTCGTCCTCTTGGAGGTCGATCCAAAACGGGTTGTTTTTGAGCGCTTCTCTATCGTGGCGCTCTTCAAGGGCGTCCCGCAGGCGTTCCAAGAGGTCGAGCGAAGCGTAAAGGTGCTTGTGCTTCCGGACGAACTCATCGTAGGCGCCGATGTTCCAATCGATGACACCGATTTCATCGGGGGGAAGCTCTTCGAGCCGCTTCACGAGGTCCCCGATGAAGCGCCGCATCGCGTCGACGTTCTTTGAGGGTGACTGCACCGCGATCGTGAGCGCCGACAGGCCCCGAACGCGATCGCGAACTTCTTCGAGATCCTGGACGCTCGGGGCTGCTTTCCGGAAGCAATGCAATGAAACGGCTGTCGAGACCGAGACTGCGGATGAAAGGCAAAGAGCCAGCAGAGATCACCGCTGCGATGAGCAGGATCATAAAAGGTCGGCGAGTCTGCACGTCGGCCAGCTTCTCGAGGAGTTTGCTCACCTAGGCCATCCCGAAGACGCCATCCAAGTCCTCACCAAGCTCGGCAATCAGGCGTTCTGCCTCGGCGTGGGTCTCTGGGGTGTCGACGTCGATCCAGGTTGCGTCCCCGACGTCGGCCGCCTTCATTCGACCCTCCGCGGCCAGCGCGGCGACCCCCTGTGAAAGCGAGCAGCCCTCGGGGACCGTTGACGGCGTCCAGCGCTTCGATGAGGGCAGGCGTGATCAAGAAAAGGCCCGTGTCTAGAGCGTTGTAGTCGTCGAGCTCTTTTCCAATTCTCACGATGCGGTCGCCCCGCACCTGGACTTTCGTCGCGTCGTCCAGGTCGAAGCAGGCGTCGATCCGACGATCGACACCGAGCACGGACTCTTGCTCCGCTACCGGATACGAAGCCACGGACTTCAGCAGTTGCGGCGACCACAAATGATCGCTCATCAAAAGCAACGTTGGCCCCGTGACGAAGTTGCGCGCCTTCAACACCGAGGTGCCGTTGGGTTTTTCGTACTCCTCGTTCGGGAAGAACGAAAGCTTCGCCCGGTGCTCGTAGTCTGAGAGACCGGCCCTCAAGTCTTCACCGAGGTGACCGATGACGATGCCGATCTCACGGACTCCCCCTTTTTCGAGCGCCCTGATGATGCGAACGATGAGAGGCACGCCCGCGACCTCGCGTAGCGGCTTCGGCACTGGGGCGGTCATCGGCAAGGCGACTCCCGAGACCGGCAGCGAGGATGACCGCACGGTCCCGCGTGGCTGGTGTCGTCATCACGGCGAATCACTCAATACGAGGGTAGATATGATGTAGTCAATACTTCACACCCGTGAACCCCAGTCACGCTATGTTGCAAAACTATCACGTGGTGACGGTCTGCTCAGTGCGGCTCAGTTCGATCGCGCCCACCCGGGCGAGCTCTTCGATAGTCCTGCACGTCGCATGGCGTTGCCAGATCACCGCCACCAAGAAGATGCCGTTCATCAGGAAGACTCGGATGAAAAGGTAGATGTCCAGGCGGTTGAACATGGCGCATATCGCCATCAGGTAACTGTGCGGCGCCAATGACACGAGTGCCCAAAGCCGCATCGGCCAAACGTTGGCTTTCCTATAGATTTCAGCCGTCTGCTCATCGCTTTGGAGCAACTGGCTCAGGCGCCAGGCGTCGGGGTTGAGCCAATTGACGATGGCCTTTTGCCGCATCAGGTGGGGCACCAGAGTGTACTTCATCGCCATCTGAACGACGGCCCCCTTGGTGCGAGCTGCTTCGACGGTCTCCGAGATCTTATCGGCATCGTGGCCTTCGCCACCCTGGCCTGGCCGGGTCCCGCGCAGATACGACTCCTTGTAGAAATCATAGGTGGCCAGGTGCACTACCGTGAGGCCTAGAGCGGGGACCATCAGGGCAAGATAGTAAGGATTATGGGAGGTTACCCAGATATGATAGAAGGCTGGGAAGACGGTGAAGACCGCAACTAGGGCATCGGCCGACCCGTCCAGGGCTCGCCCGAATTCCGATTGCAGGTCTTTGGCGCGGGCCAGAATCCCGTCCGCGCCGTCCAAAATCGCCGCGGCCCACAGGCCAATGCCCCCGGCGAACATGGCGGCAGGCGTGCCCCAGATAAAGGCGCAACCCGCCATAAAGCCTATGATAACGGTCGATAGCGTGATCATATTCGGGGTGATGCGCGTCCTGAAGATCGACCTTACGAACAAATATGCGAGTGTCCGGTGTACATATCGGTTCACCGGATCCTCGACGTCGTTCGATTTCACGACGCTACTAAACGAGGGCAAAGGAGCCATCTGGGTTCCCATACGCGCGACTAATGCAAGAATTACGCCACTTTCGCGAGATTGATCACAATCTGACACAAAGAGGGGTCTGACGGCATATGCCCTGCTAAGGAACGAGCAGAATGCGACATCACGCCCTGCAGGATCGATTGCGTCCCCTTCCTCCACATCCGCTCAAAACGGCCGCACGTGCGCTCAACGCCATGGTGCGTCCCGAGTCTCCCCTGCTCGCCCAGCTCGTGGTCATTCGCAGGTGCAATCTGAGCTGCGGCTACTGCAACGAGTACGACGACCATTCGCCACCGATCCCCGTAGAAGAGCTCTGCGCGCGGGTCGACCATCTAGCCGAGCTGGGCTGTCTGATCCTCACGTTGACTGGGGGCGAGCCCTTCATGCACCCCAACTTGGACGAGGTCGTCGCTCGAGCAGTCTCCCACGGCATGGTGGTGACCGCGATCTCCAACGCGTACCCGATCACCAAAGGGGTGGGTCGAACGTATGAACGACGCGGGCCTTTCGTTGTTGCAGGTCTCCGTCGACAACGTGGAACCCAACGATGTGTCGCAAAAGTCGTGGTCGAAGATCAAGAAGCGCCTTCTGCTGCTCAAGGAGCACGCCAAGTTCAAGTTGAACATCAACGCGGTGCTTGGATCGTCGCCCCCGCAACAAACGCGCGACTTGATCGACGAGATCCGCTCTTTGGGGTTCTACATGACGGTTGGCCTCTTGCACGACCAACAAGGCCAGATCGATCCGGGGCTGATCGGCGACATCCTTCCCGAGTTCCACGAGGAGATGCGAGCGCTCTGTAACAAGAGCTTCTTCCATCAGTTTGGCGAAGGCTGGGAGCAAAAGATGCTGCAAGGGGGTACGGCTCCGTGGCGCTGCCGGGCGGGCGCGCGGTACCTCTATATCGACGAATTCGGGAAAGTGGCCTACTGCAGCCAGCGCCGAGCTGAACCAGGCATCTCTCTGCTCGAGTACACGCGTGACGATCTCAAACGCGAGTATGACAGTCCCAAGGGCTGCGAGGACAGCTGCACCATCGCGTGCGTTCGGCGCGCCTCGAGCCTAGACGAGTGGCGCCCCCAGCGGGGCCCCGTCGCATCCGCCAAGGTGTCGCTGCCGACAATCTAGAATGGCGGTGCGCCGGTTCATTCGTCCCAGAGGGTTTGCGACGAGTATGTCTCGCCTTGGAAAAAAAAGCTGCCGTCGACCATGCGCCGATGGGCATCGAGTCCCTGCGATCGCGGTCATGTCGGCGAGCGTCAGTGTGAGGTCGCTGGCGCCCCAATTCTCTTGGATACGGCCGGGATTGGTCGACTTGGGAATCACGCTCGTGCCGCGGGCTAGGGCCCAGGCGATCAAAACCTGGCCCGGCGTGGCGTCGTGGGCCCTTGCGATTTCGGCGATGGTGGGGTGCTGGGTGAGCAGGATGTCGTCGTCTCTGCCGAACATGGCTGCCGAGTCGGGAGAGCCGAGCGGCGAGTAGGCGGTGACGGCGACGTCAAGCGCCTTGCAGGCCTCGAGCAGCGTGTCCTGTTGGAGATACGGGTGAAGCTCGATCTGATTGACCGCAGGGGTCTTACCCATGGCATCGCGAACCCGTTCGATCTTGGCGGCACTGAAGTTCGAGACCCCGACCTGCCGCGCGAGCCCCTCCTCCGAGACCTTCAACATCGCTTCCCAGGTGGACTCCAGAGGCACCTCAGACAGGGAAAGGAAGTCCTCCGGACCCCGTGGCATCCCAACACCCAGGCGCATAGCTATGGGCCAGTGGATGAGATAGAGGTCGAGCCGGTCTACCTGCAGCTTTTTCAAGCTCGTTTCGAGTGCGGGCCGAACGTCCTTCGGAGCGTGAGCCTCGTTCCAGAGCTTACTCGTGACCCACACCTCTTCTCGCTGCGCGTCGCCGGCTTGGAACGCATCGGCGAGGGCGCGGCCCACTTCCTCCTCGTTTTCGTAGATCGCGGCGCAATCGATGTGCCGGTAGCCGACCTCGATCGCCGACCGGACCGCCTTGTAGACCGCCTCAGGCTCCGACTTCCAAGTGCCGAGGCCCAGTGCGGGCATCTCCGTTCCGTCCTGCAAGCGTTGCGTTCTCATGCCACTGCTCCTTTTCGCTTATCTGCGCTTCGCCCTGCGTGTCACGACCTTGAAGAACCGTTGAAACAACGCCGCGTCTCCGGTTGGAGTCGTGCTTTGATCTTTCTTGTCACCCGACTCGGGGTAGAGCTGATAAGCCGCGTGAAGGACGCGGTCGATGACCTTCGGAGCGACGCCGTACGCGAGCTCGAATGCGGTTCCGACAGGGGTGGCGACGCGCTTGGGCTGATCAACGATGCCATCGACGATCAGCTCTACGGCCTCCTCGGCAGTGCGCATCGGGAACGCCTGATAGATCGTCGTGTTTGCCATCATCGGAGTTTTTACGAGCGGCATATAGATCGTGGTGACCTTGACCCCGTCGGAGAGCGCCTCGACCGCGAGCACCCGGCTGAAGGCGTCGAGCGCAGCCTTGCTGGCAATGTACGCACCGTAACGAGGGACGTTTATCTGCACACCAATGGTCGACACGTTGAGGATTTGACCTCGTTTTTGTGCCTGCATACCTGGAAGAAATCCCATGATCAGGCGCACCGCCCCGAGAAAATTGAGCGCCAACGTTCGTTCGAAATCGTGCACGCGGTCATAGGACTTCGCGACGCTCCGTCGGATGGAGATGCCCGCGTTGTTGACGAGGATGTCGACGTGTCCATGTTCGGTAAGCACGGCGTCGATGAGGCGCTGGGTGTCGGCGGCATCCGATAGGTCACACGCGTACGCGAACGCCTTCCCGCCGCGGGATTCGATGCCCTGTTTCATCTCGTCGAGCTTGTCCTTGGAGCGCGCCACCAGGAGCACGCTGGCGCCGGCGTCACCCAACCGGGTTGCAAGCGCTTCCCCGATCCCACTCGACGCTCCCGTGACCAAGACGACGCGATCAGCAACGCGTTCGCGAAGATTCATGGCGGCGACCATAGCATCCTGGGCGCTCCATCGCTGAGGGCCTCTAGAACGGCTGAAATACGCCGCTCCGAGGGGTGGTTCTACGGACTGGACGAAGGTGCTATCCTACGTTCCCTCGGGACACGTTACCCCCCACCCGCAACCGGTGAGGATATGGCTACTGCAGCTCAACTGTTGGAACAAAAAGGGCACTCGGTTGAGACTATCTCCCCCGACGCCACGGTCTACGAAGCGATCAAGCGGATGGCGGACCTCGATATCGGCGCGCTCGTCGTGATGGAAGAAGGCAAAGTCCTCGGCATCATCACGGAGCGTGACTACGCGCGCAACGTGTTTCTTCGTGGAAAGGCGTCGCCGACTACGCCCGTGCACGAGGCCATGGAACGCGACGTCCTGGTCGTGGGGCTAGAGGACACGACACGTGATTGCATGGCCATCGTGACCGGTAAACGCACTCGACACCTGCTCGTCATGGAAAACCAGGAGCTCCTCGGTATCCTGTCGATCGGCGATCTAGTGCGAAGTATCGTCGCCGAGCAAGACATGACCATCGAGCAGCTCGAGCAGTACATCCATCGCGGTTGACAGCCGCTAAGCGAAGCTCATGTAGAGGAGTCGAGCGGCCACGTAAAGCACCAAGATCGCCGTGAGTCGCTTCACCACGCGCCCCGAAAGCGCGCGAGTGCCCAGACGGCTTCCGATCTGGCCTCCGACGAGGACCGCAAGCACGAGCCACCCGTAGTCCGTCAGCGCGTCGAGATGCTCGAGTGTTCCTTGCTTCATCGTCTGACCAACGAGCCCGGCGATCGAGTTGACCATGATGAAGAAACTAGCGGTTGCCGCGATCCGCTTTGCGTCGGCGAGGCGCAGGAGGTGCAGGCAGGGCGCGAGGAAGATTCCCGCCTCCGATGCCGACCATGCCAGAGAGAAATCCGAACGCGCCTCCGAGTGGGAGACCGACGAACCAGTTTACCAGCGGCGATCCGGGCGGCGCGGCGTCGGACGTTGGCGGCTGGACCCACATCGCGACCCCGGCGGCTAGGAGAGATACGCCGAGCAGCAAGATGAAGGTGCTCTGCTCGATCGGAACCAGGCCGCCAAACCACGCCATCGGGATCGATAGCGCGACGAACGGAACCGCAAACCGCAGGCTCAGATCGCCGGAGCGGCGATATTGGAGAACCCCACCGGTGACCACGACCAGGTTGCAGAGCAAAGCCACCGACGGAAGAATTCGATAATCGGTCTCGGCGAGGACCAGTAGCGCGTTGTACGTCGATCCGCCCCCAAAGCCGACGGCGGCGTACAGCACGGCCGTTACGAAGAAGAGCAGAGCGAGCGCCGGCATCAGCGATCTCGGCGGTCGACAGCCCTCGCCGCCGCCGTGGCGACAGCGACCGTTCGAAGGTCTCCTGGAATACGCCCGCTGAAGCAATTCGTGACGAGCCCGACGCCGAGCTCGCGTTCCGGGTCTGCCCACGCCCCGGAACCGCCGAACCCGAAGTGGCCGAACGCGTGAGGGCTAGGCACACCGATGTCGAGGTGGCTGTTTCCGCATGGGACTCGAAGCCCCAGTGACACCGGGCGCATGTAACCGACCTTGAAACGAAGAGGGAAAGGGATGACGCGACCGATCGCGGCGTTCTGGTCCGTGGTCGCTTCGGCGAGGGTTGCGGGCGACATCAGTCGAACGCCGTCGATGGTTCCGCCGAGGCTCAGTGCGCCGTAGAGTCGCGCTAGCGAACGCGCGTTGAAGATGCCGTTACCTGACGGGATGACCGAAGTGAGCCAGCGGGGATCTCCGAGCACGCTGCCGAGTCCAGGCGGGATCATCGCATCTACCGCGTGGCCGATCGCCGAGCTTATGCGGACCGTCATCGATGCGGTTTTTCGCACTCTTGCCCGCACGCCCCGTGGCCGGCCTCGGAGTATCGTGCGGGGAATCTTTGGGATGAAGAACTCGGCGACGCGAGAGATCTCGCTTTCGGGAAGGCCTATGTAGAGGCCGTCCAGGCCGAGCGGATCAGCGAGGTAGCGCTTGATGAGCGCTGGGAAGCTTTCGCCCGTGGCCCTTTGCAGGACTCCGCCGATGACCCAGCCGCCCGTCCACGCGTGGTACCCAAAGTCCGCGTCCGGCGTGTGCACGGGAGACATGTTTTCGATGACCTGGAGCATGTGGTCCCAGTCGAACATCTCCTCAGCTGACTCAATGATGCGTCCGATCGAATAGAGGCCTGCCCGATGAGAGGCCGCTTGGCGCACCGTGATGCCGCCCTTGTCGTTCTTGGCGAACTCGGGCCAGTACTTGGCCACCGGCGCGTCGAGCTCGACCACGCCCCGATCGACCAGCACGTGAAGCAGGGTCGCCATCACGCCTTTGCCGGTCGACATGCAAATCGCCAGGGTGTCAGGGTCGAAGGGAGTCCCCCTGCGATCCCGTGTGCCCGCGGCAACCTCCGCGACGAGCTCCCCACGATGATAGACCGCGATCGCCGCGCCGCCGGCGCTTTTAGGCGCGCACCACCTGACCGTGTCGCGCAACGACCGAAAATCGGGATGCGTGTACCCGTAGACCTCCATGCTTCAGTCGATGACCCTCATGGCAAGGCGAATGGCTTGAATACGGCGAACGTGACGATCAACACCCCGAGGATCCCCATGATCCAGGCGAGCCGCCCGAACGTCTTGGCTGCGACTTCTTCCCCGGAAGCCCAGCGGCGCAGCTTGCCGGTAAGCACACCCGTAGTGGCGGCGAGAAGAATGACGAGCATGAGCTTACCGTGCATCCAACCCGCCTTTGCATAGGTCTCGGTGAAATTCGGGATCAGCATTCCGAAGCCACCCGCGAAAGCGACGAGCATGGACGGAGTCGTCACGCGGAGGGTGACTTTGCGCAGTGCCTGGGCGATCCCGCCCTCCCACCGAGTCGGGGCAGCGGCCGCAATCGCTACACCGACCGCGCTTCCAACCCAGAAGGCCATGCCCAGAAAATGAAGGTAGCGAAAGACGATCATGCTCATGTGGTGTTTCCCAGGAGCCGGAGTCTAACCGCCGTAGACCAGCGGCACAAAGATGCACCGACAAAGCTCTTCCTCTTCGAGCTTCCCGTTTCGTTTTGTCATCGCCATGAGGGATTGCCCCCAACGGTTGCCGACCGGGATGACGAGACGGCCACCTTCCCCAAGCTGGTCGACCAGGGCGGGGGGAATCTCATCTGCAGCGGCAGCAACGATGATCCCGTCGTATGGAGCGCCCTCAGGCCAGCCTTTTCGACCATCGGCACAGTGGATTTCGACGTTGTCGATGTCCAATGACTGCAGCACCTGTCTAGCGTTTTCAACGAGCTCGGGGATGATCTCCACGCCGTGAACCTTCTTGGCCAGGCGGCCAAGAACCGCGGCCTGGTACCCCGAACCAGCCCCGACCTCCAGCACGGTTTCGTCGCCCTCGAGCCGAAGCGCTTCGGCCGACATCGCAACCATCAGCGGTTGCGAGATGGTCTGGCCGAGGGAAAGTGGAAGGGCGGCGTCCGCATAGGCGTTGCCTCTGTGCTCTTCGGGGACGAACTCTTCCCGTGCAACCTCGCCCATCGCAGCGAGCACGCGCTTGTCGGCAATGCCGCGCCGGCGGAGCTGCCGCTCCACCATGTTTGCCCGCTCCCTTTCGAACTCCACGGCCGCCTCATACCATCTAAACCTTCCACGGGACCAGCCCCCCGCGCCGTGGTATCGAGGAAACTCATGATCAAGACCAATCCCGGTAACTTTTTCGAGGACTTCGAGGTGGGCGCGGAGCTGGTGCACGCAGTGCCCCGTACGATCACCGAGGGGGAGGGCGCCGTTTACATAGGGCTCACCGGATCTCGATACCCGCTCCACTGCTCCGCCGAGTTTGCGCGCTCGCTCGGCTACCCGCGAGAGACCATCAACGACCTGCTCGTCTTTCACATCGTTTTCGGCAAGACGGTGAACGACGTCTCGCTCAACGCGGTGGCCAATCTAGGATATGCGGGCGTGCGTTTCCTCCGGCCCGTCTACGCCGGCGACACACTTCGGTCGATCTCGACGGTGATCGGTAAGAAGGAGAACAGCAATGGTAAGACCGGCGTGGTGTGGGTCAGGACAGTCGGCACCAATCAGCGCGACGAGCCCGTTCTCGAGTATTACCGGTGGGTCATGGTGAACAAGCGGGACCCGTCGACCCCGACGGGCGATGCCGACCGACCCGACATGCCCACGGAGGTCGCTCCAACCGATTTGGTGATCGCGCCGAACCTCGATTTGACGAACTACGAGGCGTGGCCCGCGGGTGGGAACGCGTACTTCGAAGACTACGAGGTCGGCGAGAAGATCGACCACATCGATGGGATGACGATCGAGGAAGCCGAGCACGCGACCGCTACGCGTCTCTATCAGAACACCGCGAAGGTCCACTTCGATGCCGTTCAGACGAAAGAGACACGGTTCGGGCGCCGGCTGATGTACGGCGGTCACGTGATCAGTGTGGCACGTGAGCTCTCGTTCAATGGTCTCGAGAAGGTGCTGGCGATCCTTGCTTGGAACGGCGGAGCCCACGCCAACCCGACTTTTGCGGGTGACACGATCTATGCGTACAGCGAGATCCTAGACAAGGCGGACCTACCTGGACGCACAGATTGTGGGGCGCTCCGTGTGCGTTTAGTGGGATTAAAGGACGTCGCCGCGACCGACGCCGGCTTTCCGCTCAAGGTCTCGAAAGACGGAAGAGACGCCTACCATCAGAATGTTGTATTAGACTTGGACTATTGGCTGCTCGTGCCTCGGCGGCAGTGCTGATTCGACGCGATTGGAGTAGACGCGTGATTCGACTTGTTGTGATTGGCTTGATGGGGGTCGTGGGTGTGGTCGGCTGCGGAAGCAGCGACGACCAGGGACGCGATGCCTCGATCGGAGGCGCAGGGGGCGGCGACGCCGGCGTCGGCGTCGGCGGCAGCGGCGGAAGTGGCGGCGCCGCCGCATGCTTCGAAATACCCGCGGCCGGGAGAGACCTAGGCGGAATATGCACAGGCGCTACTTTGGACTGCAAACCCGGTTTGCAGTGCATCCCGGAGCAGCCTGGAACGATTGGCGGCGTGGACGATCCGATCATGAACTATCCCGCCGGGTGAAGACGTGCCCATCGATCCGCCCTTCTTCGTAGACCAGCTACTGCACGCTCCCTTTGGCCGCGACCGAGTCGGGATGTGACCCCGTCGCTTGCGACGCTGAGTGCGGGTTCTGCAGTCAGGGAATCTGCATGAACCGATGTGAGCCGGAGCTCGACACGAACGGCATCTGTCGCAGGGTATCAATGTGATCTTTTGGACTCCGTTTGCTTTCCTGGATGTGACGCCGACGTGCCCGCCGTCGGAGCGAGTGTCGTGTTTCCCGCCAGGGCGACCAGTTGGTCTACAACACGAGCTCCGAGGCCGTCTGCAATCCGCAGACGTACCGATGCGAGCACCCCTGGCACGTCCCGGGAGCCGAAGCCGGCGTTCCGTGCACATTCAACGACGACTGCGAGGCCAACGGGGTATGCCTGACCGGCCCCGGTGGATACTGCTCGAAGTTTGGCTGCGACATTGCGGGCAATGAGTGCGAGGGCGACGGCGTCTGTACTTTTGGGGCGTGCCTCGCGCCATGCGAAGTGGGCTCCGACGATAGCGACGGAGCCCGTGAACAACACCCAGGGCTGCCGCGAAGACTACACCTGTTACTGGGGTCGGGGAGACGGCGACCCGAGCGGCTTCTGCGATGTTGGCGTCTTCAACGACGTCACGGTCAACAACATCGGTTCCGAGTGTGTGAGCGACGACGAATGCTACTCGCCCTTCGGCTACGGCCTGGCTGTGATCCCCGACTTCGGCTGCACGGTGATCGAGTGCCGCGCTGCAGGTCGTGCCGGCGGATATCTGCGGTGACGATGCGACCTGCATCGATTTCTTACCAGGCTTTGGGCTGGACTTGTTCGCGTGCTTGAAAACCTGCGATTCCGCCGACGATTGCCTTCGACCCGCAGATCCGCAACTTCCGGGGGATGCCTGCGTAGCCGATTTGGACCCCGACGATCTGGTGTGCTTCCCGTTCTGCATCAACTCTGATGAGTGTCGAAACGGGGAGGTCTGCGACGTGAACAACCAGTGTGTTGGCCCTTGACCGGCTTGCAAGCCCCTGACGCATCCCGTAAAGACCGGCCCTAGGAGCAAACTATGTATCTTCATCTCGTGAACAGCGACCGTCCTCGGAAGCGCAATAAGGCCGCTCGGCGCAACGCAAAGCGTAAGGCCAAGAACCGTCGTCGCGTCAACCGAATGCACGGGCGCAAGCTGAGTCGTCGCCTGTAACCGTGCCCGATGGACGCGAAGGTCATCTACGTCGTTAGTGACTCGACCGGTGAGACCGCTGAACGCGTAACCCGGGCCACCCTCCTTCAGTTCCCGGAGCACAAGATCAGGCTCCGAATCGAGCGGCGCGTGCGAGACCGACGTGGCCTCGCGACCGTTCTTCAAAAAGCGAGTGAGCAGGGGGCTATGGTGGTCTTCACCTTGGTGCGTCCCGAGCTCCGCGAACATTTCCACGAGCTCGCCAGCCAATTCGACGTGCGACACGTCGATGTGATCGGCGCGCTGCTCGTTCAGGTGGGCCAATACCTCGAGGCGGATCCGCTGAACATTCCATCGGGCGAAATGCCTCTGTCTCAGGAGTATTTCCGACGCGTCGAAGCGATCGAGTTTGCCGTGAAGAGCGACGACGGCAAGGAGCCAAGGAATCTCAAAAAGGCCGACCTCGTGTTGGTAGGCGTGAGCCGCACGAGCAAGACTCCCCTCTCCACGTACTTGGCAGGGCGCGGCCTCAAAGTTGCGAACGTTCCTTTGGTATTGGGCGTCGACCCACCTGAAGAGCTCTACGACTTGCCAGCGTACCGCATCGTCGGCCTCAGCATCGACGTCGACCAGCTGATGGACATCCGCCAGCAACGTCTCCAGCACCTCGGCATGCCCCCCGACTCCAACTACGGCCTCCGTGACCACGTGAAGGAGGAACTCGAATACGCGCACAAGATCTTCCGCGACAACCCCGAATGGATGGTCGTCGACGTCACCAACTGCGCCATCGAGGAAACCGCAACAATCATTCTCGAAGCTCTCAAGGAGCGCGAAGAGCTCCGCGGCCTGACGAGGCCACCGCCACTGGTGTTCTAGGGGGTGCCGGCGTTTAGCGGCCTGGGGTCGGGCCGTATCGATGGGAGAGCGCGGTGTAGAACTGAGCCAGAATGCCGTCGGCAACGCGGAGGCGGCGGCTGAGCTCCCGGGCGATGTTCATGATGAACAGAGCGTAGTCCTTTATGTCTCGTCGATACAACAGGTTCTCGACGTGGTCGGCCGTCACCGCAACCACCAAAGTGGGTGCGACCGCGCGGACTGACGCCGACCGCGGTTGGACATCGATGATCGCCATCTCGCCGAACCAGTCGTTCGGGCCGAGCAGAGCGACGCGGACGTCGCCTCCGGACTCACTCTTCTTGAACACCTCTAGCTCACCCGCCACGACCACGAACATCTGGGTCGACAGGTCGCCTTCTTCCACGACCATTTCGCCCACCTCCACGCGACTCGTGGGAAGCGACTCTGCGAGAATCTCCAGTGTTTCACGGCTGAGCCCGCCGAAGAGACCGATGTCGGCTAGGTGGTCCGCTTTGAGTTTCGGGGTGGGTGGTCGACTCATGTCCCCAGCATACGCGAACCATTTGCTTACGTCATGGAATCGAATTGGATAGATTCGCTCGAGGACGATCGGTGCCTAGCCCTGATTTGCCACGACCGTTTGGACCCTACACCCTGACCCGGCGCCTTGCCGTGGGTGGTATGGCCGAAGTTTACGTTGCGAGTGCCAAGGGCAGCGCTGGCTTCGAGAAGCTCGTTGCGCTCAAGCGCATCCATCCCCACCTGTCGTCCGACGAAGGGTTCGTGTCGATGCTGATCGAAGAGGCCAAGCTCTCCGTGTCGCTGAGCCACCAAAACATCGTGCAGACCTTCGATCTCGGTTGCATCGAAGATTCATACTTCATCGTCATGGAGCATGTCGAGGGATACGATCTCGATCAGGTGCTGCGTGCGGTTCGCGCGCGGGGCGAGAAGCTTCCTGTGGGAGTTGCGGCCCACGTGGTTGCCGAGCTCTGCCGTGGTCTCGCCTATGCGCACCAACGAGTCGACGACCAGGGTCGGCAACTGCACATCGTGCACCGCGACATATCCCCGCAGAACGTGTTGTTGAGCTTCGCCGGCGAGGTGAAGATCGCGGACTTCGGGATCGCCAAGACCGCGTCGCGTGTGAGCGACCCGGAAGTCGGGATCATCAAAGGGAAGTACTTCTACATGTCACCGGAGCAGGCATGGGGAGACCTCCTGGACTACCGCAGCGATATCTTCTCGGCTGGAGTCGTGTTGTGGGAGCTGTTGGTTGGAGAGACCCTTCGCCAAACGAAGCAAGTTCAAGCGCTGCTCGATGATGTGCGGCGCGCGGAAGTGCCGACGCCTTCATCGCTTCGAGCCGAGGTGCCCGCCGCACTTGACGCGATCGTAGCCCGCGCGACCGCGGTCGAGCCAAGCGATCGCTTCAGCGACGCGGGGGCCTTTGCCGATGCGCTCTGTCAGGTGCTTGCCGCTGGTCCTCCGGTGCATCCTGAGACGCAGATTCGCGCGTTGCTAGCCGAGCTCGATCCGCCGCCTATGCCTCAGCCTTTCCAGAACGAGCTCCCGAAGACGCGCGACCGCGTGGTCACTCTCTCGGTTGACGACCGACCGACGCCCTCGAGTGCACCTGTCCGTTTCAGTCTCGACGACGGAGAGCCAACCGTTGCAGGCTGGCGGAGCCCGAGTGTCCGGCGACCGTCCTCGTGGGTGTGGTGGGCGCTCGGTGCCGGCTCGCTTCTGGCTGCGTTCGGGATTTGGTGGCTTAGGCGATAGGGCTAAGGCCGCTCGTCCTCTCCCAATACCACATTGTCGATCAGCCTCGTCGATCCCAGGTGCACCGCCGTTGTGATGAGCAGTCGGTCGTTGGAAGCTGCCGGCGGCTCGAGCGTTTCAGGGTCGACGGCAGCGACGTAGTCGATTCGATCGAAGTGCGCCTCTACCGAGGCGGCAGCGAGGTTCCGCAGCACCGAGGGATTCCGTTCGCCATTTTCCCATCCGTCGTGTGCCGCCCTGAGGCCCTGAACGATGGCGAGTGCCCGCCGGCGATCGGGGTCGGAGAGATAGCGGTTTCGTGACGAGAGCGCCAAGCCGTCGACCTCTCGCACGATCGGACATCCGACCACCTCGATCGGCATGTCGAGGTCTGCCGCCATCCGGACAAGGACTCTCCATTGCTGGTAGTCCTTCCGACCGAACACCGCCGTGCACGATCCGGTCAGGTTGAACAACTTGGCCACGACGGTGGTGACCCCGTCGAAATGCGACGCTCGAAACTCGCCTTCGAGGGGCTTGGTGATCCCCGCCACGTGAACCTGCGTTTGGAAGCCTTCGGAGTACATCGCTTCCTTATCAGGCGCAAAGACCACGTCGACCTCGCGCTTCCGGCACGCTTCGAGGTCGTGCTCGAAGGTTTTCGGGTAGCGTTCGAGGTCCTCGCCCGGGGCGAACTGCAATGGATTCACGAAGATCGTGACCGCGAGAAAGTCTGCGCGCTGGGTCGCCTCGTCGATCAGCGAGACGTGTCCATCGTGGAGCGCGCCCATCGTCGGCACCAGACCGACTCGACGGGAAGCCCTGCGCGCGTCATCGCAGGCCCGCCGAAACTCGGCAGGCTCGCGGATGACGGTGGTCATCCTTGAGGTCCGTACACGATCTTCGTCCCCCGCAACAGGGTGAGACCCGACTTCGGCGCATCGGTTTTTCGCACGTTGCCAAAGCTGTATTCGGCGCTCGGGAAGGTTCCCGTCCGAACTTCGTCACGATAGCGGCGGGCGGCTTCGACTCCCTGCTCAAAGAATTCCGCGTAGCGCTTCACGAATTTGGGCTTGAGGTCCGGGGTCAGACCGAGGAGGTCGTAGCAAACGAGGACCTGCCCATCGCAATGTGGGCCGGCGCCGATCCCGATCGTAGGAATCGAGACTTCTTCGGTGATGCGTTTCGCGAGGTCCGTGGGGATCCCTTCGAGCACCAAAGCGTAGGCTCCAGCGTCAGCGACCGCCTTGGCGTCTGCGAGCACCCGTTCCGCGGCCTGCTCGGTCTTGCCCTGGATGCGGAAGCCGCCCATCGCGTGGACACTTTGCGGAGTGAGCCCAACGTGGGCCATGACTGGAATTCCGGTGTGCACGATCCGCTCGATCGTCGGAGCCGCAGCGACACCTCCCTCGAGCTTTACTGCCTGCGCGCCACCCTCCGAAAGGAAACGACCCGCATTGCGGAGCGCTTCCTCCGGGCTGACCTGCCAGCTCAGAAACGGCATGTCACCGACGATGTGCGCGCGCCGTGTGCCACGAGCCACTGCGCGACAGTGATAGATCACCTCGTCGACGGTGACGGGCAGCGTAGAGGTGTGACCTTGAACGACCATCCCGAGCGAGTCGCCCACGAGCAGGACATCGATCCCCGCATCGTCGAACAGTCGCGCGAAGGTGGCATCGTAGGCGGTCACCATGGTGATCCGCTCGCCCTTGCGCTTCTTCTGCCGAAGACTTGGCACGGTGACCGGCCGGTCGTCGGAGGCGCCTCCCCGATCTCTTGGGCTCATGATTCTGGTTCGCTTGAGTCGCGGCCAGGTCGATTCCCGGTCCACGCCGCCACGCCTGATGAATGTAGCACCGAATCCCACGGCGTCATGACGAGGCAAACCCCTCTGAAACCAGCTACTTAGCTATTCGTGCTGCATTAACGCAGCGATCTTGCCTCGTAGCTCTTCGTTTGCTGCGAGCGCCTCGGCCCGGGTCAGCATGCGATGTGCCTCATCATCGAGCCCGAGCTCCCGCAGGAGCCGGGCCGCCTCGTAATGGTAAAGCGCGTGATTCTCGTGGTCCCCGCCTTGGCTCAACGCACGGTACATGTCGGCAGCGCGATCGAGCTTGCCGTCGCTCTCGTAGAGCTTGGCGAGGGTCGTCGCCGTAGAGATCGGGAAGTCGGTGACCTGATGTTGCGTAAAAAAATCGATCACTTGCTCGAGAAAGCTCTCGGCTTCTTCGGTTTTTTCGGCAGCTTCGTGGGCGAGTCCCAGCTCCTCGAGGAGGCGCCAGTCCACCGAGGCGGTCTTGCTGAGCTCGAGGGATGTTCGCAGCACGTCGAGGGCCTCGTCTCTATGTCCCTTGTCTCGGAGAAACGCTCCCATGGCGAGGTAAGGTCGGTAGTCTTCGGGTAGCGCGTGCACGGCGCCCTCGAAGTGCGACATGGCTTCTTCGAAGTCACCTCCCTCGTCCGCGAGGCGGGCTAGGGCCAGGTACGCGGCTAGCCTGGTTTCGCCTCCTTCTTGGGCATCGAGTGCGCCGAGAAAGCGCTCGAGCGCCTCCTTGCCGCCGGCGAGATCTTCGGTGAGCAATCGCGCACGGCCGAGCTCGAGCCAGAGGTAACGCGGCTCCTGCGCGGCATCGGTGATGGTTTCGAGCCCCTCGCGCGCCTCCTCGAATCGCTCGCTCTGCATGGCCACCAGAGCATCGAAGAGAGGTTGGCCATACCCCTCGTACTCGTCGGCTTGCGCGTCCTGCCACTGCCCTGCGATCAGGGCGATCCGTTCTTCGTCGGTCATTTCGTG
>PVMK01118311.1_pt1 | contig 47328 bp, 49 predicted proteins | sample 1853481 | NCBI WGS metagenome assembly PVMK01 (sample SAMN08533507, study PRJNA380276) | Marine sediment metagenome, whole genome shotgun sequencing project.
CCTGCGACAACTGAGAGCAGAACCCAACAAAAGCTACCTTCCAGGGCCTCTGGTTTTATGTAGAACCGAACCAACAATGCAGTCAGGCTGATGACCATAGCCAGCATAGCAATTTGCGAGAAAGGAGCCTGCCCAAGAAAGGGGCTGGTAAATAATGGATGCTCCAACCAGGCGATTACCTCTTCGGCCCATGTGAAATACAACCAGGTAACGCCGGCAAGTTGAGTCAGCAAAATCACCAGGCGCAGTAAGCCATGTACAGTAAATAGCCCACGTTCTGCCCACCAACTGTAGAAGACCAGATTCAATGGAATAAGAAGTGGTGTAATCTGCAGGAGATACTCACGACCAAAGGGTGTTGTCTGTACCAATCCCCGGTCGACAATAATCAACAAGAGGATAACCCAGAGAACTCGGGTCCGATTGAATCTCCACCCGAGGAATAATCCTGCGATAACGGCCAGGTACGACAACAGCGGCAACAGCGGCTCCCAGGCCGGTGGCATATCTACCTCGAGGTGCAGGTAGAGTGCCGCAAAGAAGATTGTGCCGGGAACCATCAGTAGAAGAAGAGATCGCAACAACTGCATAAGACGAAACAATGACTCCTGAAAGTATTGACCGTGTTCTCTCTGGAACTCCGAGTGAGCACGACGAGATTCAATCTATCATGACAGGGGCCTTCTCAGCTACTACTGAGGAGTCCGACAACACTTCAATGTACAGATGTTGACATATACCCTCAAGTCGCGGTAGAAGCCTTGCCAGAGTATATTATAAGTTAACAGAGTTTCAATCTCACTTTAGACCCGGAGAGTGGTCATGGACAATTCGTCAGAGAATATTATTCTGGATTTTGCCGATGCACAAACTGCCCACAGTTGGGAAGCCATCGACGACCGTATCATGGGGGGGTGTTCGCGGAGTAAGCCGGAACATGTCGACAACATCGGCTTACGTTTCTCCGGTAGAGTCTCTCTTGAGAATAACGGTGGCTTTGCCTCGATCCGCTCCGACTCTGCCAATTACGATCTGGGGCAATATTCAAGCCTCAAACTTCGTCTGCGCGGTGACGGCAAAAGTTACAAACTCAGCCTGCGGACTGACCTCTTTTTTGACGGCATCAGCTATCAAGCCACTTTCACGACTGAGCAGGACACATGGCAGGAACTCTACTTACCGTTCGAGGATTTCACCGCGACCCACCATGGCGTAAAACTGTCGACTGTCGCTCCCATGGACACAACCAAAATCGAAAGTTTCGGTTTGTTTATCGCTGATGCCCAGGAGGGTTCTTTTCAACTGGAGATTGCCTGGGTAAAAGGTGCCTGACTGTAGTCAGCGTCAGTAATTCAAGCTGTCATCCTGCCAGTATTTCGTTCCAGCCAGATTGACCTTGGCCATCAGGCCCGACTCCGTCATAGTGTACATACTTGTTTCGGCATCGATAGAAATCTCACCGGTAGCGGCTACGCCCTTGTCTCTGGCCTTGGCGGCCGCGTCAGCCTGACCGCCGAATTCCCAACCACTATTGACAAAACTGTTAAATGCCCGTGCACTGTGAAAAACAAACACAACCCGGATATCCTGCACACCCAGCCCCAGCCCAAGGTCAACCTGAGCCATTTTCATATATGTTTTATGTCCTTGGGACTGGTTGACGGCAACACCATACCCACCGCCGCCACCCACGATAAAATACAGGGCATTGACGTTGCTGAAGACCGCATAACCGGCGGCTTTGCTGACAACATCTTCCGACGTGGGTCGTTGCCGGTAAAGTCGAGCCAGGGTTTCATCATGCATGCGCTGAATCGCAATGCGTTTCTGTTCTGGTGTATCCCCGCGCGGGGAAAGACATGCGCTCAGAGACAGGATAACAACAGCAGCAGCGAAGGTGATCAGCATTCTTCTTTTCATAATCGTCGCCTCTTCTGTGGGATAAGTTGGGTTGCACTGGAGGTGCTGATATCGGTGTGATTCTGCACCAGACCAGAGATACACTATAGAGGCACTATTTTCTCCGGGCAATAGAAATTTGACCTGTTACCTTGCCAACGCCTCAAGCTGTCGGCCCCTGCAGCGACAAAAATAAAGTTGTGCTACCACAAAAGCTTAAACTCCCCCTTCAGCAAGGGGGGAGTTTAAGTTATCAGGCTACTGTTCCCTTTTCTCAGGCTACTGTTCCTTTTTCTCAGGCTACTGTTCCTTTTTCTAAAGGGGGGTCAGAGGGGATTCCCGGGCCAATTATCAATTCTGACGAACCGGCGAAGTGGCAACACGAACCGCAGCAGGGGCGTTAACTAAGCCGGCAACCGGGCTGCCCATACCGCCAAGATGCACAGTCTGGAAATCGGGATAGGCTTCCATGCCAATTTCAGAGACGTCCAGACCGCGATATTCGTCTTCTTCACTGCAGCGGATACCGATGGTGTACTTAATAGCCAACCAGACGATCGAAGAGGCAGCCAGGACATAGACAGCCGTAGCGGAGACGCCGATGAACTGGGTCAGAAAACTAGCCTCAGCGTCGGTAAATGGTACCGCCATGGTTCCCCAGACGCCACAGACCAGATGTACCGAGAGGGCTCCAACCACGTCGTCAATTTTCAGCTTGTCGAAGAAGGGGACGGCCAGAACGACCAGAACACCGCCGACAGCACCGATCAGGACTGCTGCACCAAGAGACGGAGTTGCAGGGCCGGCAGTAATCGAGACCAAACCGGCCAGTGCGCCGTTGAGGCCCATGGTGACATCAACTTTCTTGTAAAGAATCTGCACCATGGCCATGGCAGCAATCATACCTCCGCAAGCAGCCATGTTGGTGTTGACCATAACATTGGACATCTCGATGGCGGAAGCAGCATCACCCAGCGCAAGCACCGAACCACCGTTGAAGCCGTACCAGCCCATCCAGAGGATAAAAGTACCGAGGGTGGCCATAGGGATATTGGAGCCGGGCATCGGATTCACACGGCCGTTCTTGCCATACTTGCCTTTGCGGGCACCGAGAATAATGGCGCCGGTCAGGGCCGCCCAGCCACCAACCGAGTGAACGATAGTGGAACCGGCATAATCAGCAAAACCCATTTCAGAGAGCCAGCCACCGCCCCAACCCCAGGAGCCCTGGATCGGATAGATAATACCGCAGAGGACGGCGCAGAAAAGCAGGAAGGGCCAGAGTTTGATGCGCTCAGCCACACAGCCGGAAACAATCGAACAGGCCGCACCGCAGAAGACCATCTGGAAGAACCAGTCTGAAGAAGCAGAATAGCCGGCTGAGTAATCACCAGCCAGGGCGGCAGCGTCATCAGCAGCCCACAGACCGAAGGAACCGATGAAGCCGCCATCAACTCCCGCGTACATCAGGTTGTAACCACAGAGATAGAAGAGTATACCGGCGATACCAAACAGTGAAATATTCTTGAGGCAGATGGTAGCCACGTTCTTGGAGCGAACCAGGCCGGCTTCGAGCATTCCGAAACCGGCAGCCATCCACATGACCAGAATTCCCATAATCAGAAAAGAAAAAGTATTGAGGATATAAGACATCTCCGAAACGGGGGCATCTTCAGCCAAGGCAAGAACCGGCAGAGTGATCATTAATCCTGTAAACAGGGCAATACGTAACTTGTTCATCTTTTTTCTCCTTATCTTTGTCAATCTTCCCTTGTTTTTATCAGCCCTCAGATGTTTTTATCAACCCTCAGAGTGATTCCGGGCCTTTTTCACCGGTACGAATACGAATCGACTGCTCAATGTTGGTAACGAAAATCTTGCCGTCACCAATCCGCCCGGTACAGGCTTCCTTTTGCACCGCTTCAATAATGGCAGGCACCAGTTCTTCCGCTATCACCAGATCAATTTTGATCTTGGGCAGAAAATCGACCTGGTATTCAGCGCCTCGGTACAACTCTGTATGCCCTTTCTGACGCCCAAAACCACGGACCTCACTGACAGTCATGCCGTTGATGCCCAGTTCACTAATTGCGTTCTTGACATCATCCAGCTTGAACGGCTTGATGATACACTCCACCTTTTTCATCATGTCCAGATCTCCTTATCTGCTGACGAGCTACTTTCATCTCCCCTGTTCGTGACTCACAATCATTAAGAAACGATAGAGCATAAGCCATGCCACCTGACAAAAAAAAAGAAAAACAGCAACAATATCAACACGTTCAATGGGAATCATAGAGACAGAAAAACACCATACTGCCTTTATTAAGGGCACCACTTGTCATCTTTTTAAGCAGACACTGTCATGTAGACAGGTTTCTCCTTGAGTTGCGGCGTCATTTTTTCTATACTGAATTCGCATTGATTTTTTCAGCTCTGCTCTCTGCCCTGTTAGGTGAGGTTGCTATGCCCACGCGGAATATTTTTTCATCGGGAAGGTTCCTTGTGAGCGTGGTGTGCAAGCCCGTCGCGGAGCGGGACGCCTGAAGCGTTCACAGATCCACCCACCTAGTTGGTCGTCGTCGTGAGGCCACGAACCCACGGCAGGTGTGGAGAGCAATAGAGAAGACGTCGGGAGACCCGGCGTCTTTTTGTTTCGTTTGTAAAGGCCGTTATGAGTACCATTGAAAATGCCGACATACATCGTGTAACCATCGACGATCGGGAATATGTCCTGGTCGGCACTGCGCATATATCCCAGGACTCTGTTGATACCGTCAAGGCGGTCATTCAGGATGAGAATCCGGATACTGTCTGTGTTGAACTGGACGAGCAGCGTTACCGGGCATTACGCAATCCCCCGCCACTGGGAATCGCTCAACCTGGTTCAGATTATCAAAAAAGGACAGGCACCCTTTTCTGCTGGCCAATCTGGCCCTGTCCTCTTTTCAAAAACGTATGGGGCTGCAAACGGGCGTCAAACCAGGTGCTGAGCTGGCTGCAGCAGCGGAGATTGCCGATGACCTCGGTAAAGAACTGCAACTGGTTGATCGTGAAATTCGCACGACCCTGCTGAGAGCCTGGCGTAAGGCAAGCTTCTGGAAGAAAATGACCCTGCTTTCCACCCTGCTGGTCAGCATGTTCGATTCTCAGAAGATCGATGAAGAGGAACTCGCCAAACTGCGCCAGACCGACACCCTCTCTGCCATGCTGGACGAAATGTCGGATGTTCTGCCAACGGTTAAAACGATCCTGGTTGATGAACGTGACACCTATATGGCCCACCACATCAGACAAGCACCTGGCGAGAAGATCGTCGCAATTGTGGGCGCAGCCCACATGCCGGGCATTCTTAAAAAATTGGGGCAGACATTTACCGCAGAGGAGATCAGCGAGCTTTCCATTATTCCAGAAAAGACTGCGCTCTCAAAGTCGCTGCCGTGGCTGATACCGGCCATTGTGGTAGGTCTGTTTATTGCGGGATTTATGACTGGGAATACTCAACAGTTGGCTGATGCCGCTGTTGCGTGGATTCTGGCCAACGGTGTTCTCTCCGCCTTAGGAGCGATGATTGCCCTTGGGCACCCTTTGACAATTCTGGCCGCCTTCATAGCCGCGCCAATCACCTCACTTAATCCGACTATCGGCGCAGGTTTCGTCACCGGCCTGGTTCAGGCCTATGTCGCTCCGCCAAAAGTCAAAGACATGGAGAAGGTCTCGGAGGACATCGCCAAGTTAAGCGGTTGGTGGCGCAACCGTCTGACCAGAGTCCTGCTGGTCTTCTTTCTCTCCTCCCTCGGTTCAGCCATCGGCACCATGGTCGCATTCGGCTGGCTCAAAGACCTCTTCTGAGCGTGAAATAAAGTTCAGCCCGTCAATATTTAGCCAGCCGTGTTCCGGCACTGACTTTCAACTGATCCATGACCCGATAGGCCGGTTCGTTGAGAGCGACATCGAGATCGAGATCCCGAAAATAAACATCCGGGCGGAAGTGGACAAGACCGTCCCGATCAACCCACGCGGTCCAGTACTGAATATGCACCGGCAAGGGTTTGATGGAAACCTGTTCCGGGACGGTACCCGCTAGAAGCTCCTGCAATCTTTCCTGGTCGAAATCCTTCTTAAGCAGGTAAGAGGCAAGATCGTGAGGTCGTTTGACCCGGATGCAACCGGAGCTGAAAGGGCGCACATTATTACCGAACAGGTAGGTTTCGTTGGTGTCATGGAGATAAACGTTGAATTTGTTAGGGAACATAAACTTGACTCGACCCAGAGGGTTCCATGGACCGGGTTCCATGCGCAGCAATCCAGGAAAACTGGAAGCTTTCACAGTCGCCCAATCAATCTCCAACGGGTCGATAGTGACCTCCCTGTCTTCCCTGGAAATGATGCGGAAATGCTTCTCTATCAGGTAATCAGGATTCCGCTTTATTTTGGGTAATTTGTCTTCTCTGAGTATCGTCGGGGGCACGGTCCAGTAAGGTGCGAATTCCAGATATGTCATGCGTGCAGAGAAAACCGGGGTTTTGCGGTATTGCGTACCGACTATCACCGGCATCTGCAAGACAGTCTCGCCGTCCTCAATAACCTCAAGGAAGAAACCTGCAACATTCACCCTGAGGTACCGCTTACCGAAACTTTTCGGCATCCAACGCCAGCGCTCGAGATTCAATTCTATCTGATGGATTCGTTCCTCTACCGAAACATTCAATGCCTCTAAAGTCTTTGGTCCGATGACACCATCAGCGACAAGACCATGCCTGGTTTGAAAAACGCGCAGCGCCTTACGAGTCACCTGATCATAAACATGAGTTGCTGCGGTACCCTCCTCGAGATCTCCCGTTTTCAACAAGAGCGCCCTTAGTAACGGCACTCTGTCATCACTATCACCCAACCTTATGGTCGGACCGGATGGGATTTCTGGCCAGCCACCATGAGCAGAAAGCTGCTGGTATTTACCAAGGGCATCAATAAGCTGTCGGTATTCATCATGGGGGGGGAATCAGGCCTTCCAGAACCTGCGGCATCCGGCGGCTCTTTATCGCGTATTCAAGAAGTTTAATCAGGTCAGCCTTACGGCGCCTGACGCGCCAGTCTACATGAGCCAGCGCCGGGTCAACCTGGCCTTCCACCATGTGTGTGGCAAACGTCAGGAAAGCCTGCGAGAGGAAGAGATCAAGGACAGCACGATTATCAGGTGCCAGAGGGTGATTGTGACGCGCAAAATCTCCCTGGATGCGAATCAGACCTTCCAGTTCTGCAAGAAGATAATCATTACTGCAAAGGCCGTGCGCACCAGCGTTTCGGAGGCTCTCCAGAAGTGTCTGCGCTTCCGGTTTCAATTGCCAACCGTCAATCCAGATCGGCAAAAACTCTCTTTGACTATAAAGGTTGAATATCTGCCCATGTGAAAGTAAATGGGAGACACCAACCAACGGGGTTGAAGAGGAATCACGACTCTCCAGTAATATCTCAATGCGTTCGCTGGTTTCATGGTTGAGCAACTCAACAACACCGGACCCCTGGCCTGCATAGGTCGGAGTGATGCAGAGGAAAAGAATACCAATTGTCAGTTTCAACATCATAAACATAGCAACCTCTGAGTACCTTTGCCTTAATGGTAGTCAATAGATGACCATTTAGCAAATTGGTTGAGATATTTAAAAGACGTTACATAAAATCTACAGCTCAAAACATGCCTTCAAGTATCTGCTAATCCACACTGTTCACGAGAGATCAGAGCCATCTTGTCAGCAGAAGGTTCACAAAGGTTCTGTAAACTTGCATCCACAGACCCCCAACGCTATGATGTGAGCGGCAATAATATCCAGGATGTTCTGAACAGCCTGTCGATCTATCAATGGACTGGCGGCTAGCAAAGACCCGTATGCCCTATCACCTTAAAACACGTATAGCGATTACCGTTTCCCTGTTGATTCTGGGCTTTATGGTCCTGCTCAGCGGTCTGACTCTCGCCTAGTTTGAAAAGAAATTCAAAGCAGCGACCTTTTCGCATATTGCCGACAGCCTTTCGATCACCGCCGACGGATTATCCACCAAGATTGACCAGGCTTTACACACGCTGGAAGTAATCAGGGAGGCAATGCCGGTCAATATTCTGGATAATCCCAAAAAAATGCAGGCCTTCCTCGATGAACAGAACACGGATCTGCTGAAGTTTGATAATGGCATCGTTCTCTTCAGCACTGATGGCCGCCTGCTCGCAGCCAACCCCTGGCAGGAGGATATCATCGACATGGACTTCTCCTTTCGTGACTACATCAAGATCCCCCTGCAGACGCGACAGCCTTACATCTCGGCACCCTTTAAATCTCGCCAGAAGCATCATCATCCAATCATCATGCTGATGGAACCGATTATCAATGAAGATAACGAGGTCGTAGCAATTCTCGGCGGCAGCTTTGATCTGTATGGCAATAATTTACTGCAGAAGTTGATCAACAGTAAGGTCGGCAAAGAAGGCTATTATCTGATGATTGACCAAGATGAAACGATGGTTATTCACCCGAATCGAGAGAATATTCTGCGTTCAGCAGATAATTTCTTCACTCGGGAGCAGATCGTAAAATTTCTTGTGACCAGTCATGGCCGCGTCACCAAATTCACAATAGATGGTCAGGAGATGATTGGTTTTTTCCAGCATGTTCAGCCGCTTAACTGGACACTGGTTGCACTTTCACCCTTGGAAGAAAATTACCAACCGATCAGGCAGGCGCGTATTTACCTCGTCTTTGCACTTGTAATTCTTTCAGTCCTGACGGTTCTGGTAGTGCGGTTTCTCAGCAATCGCCTGATTTCACCCTTGATTGACCTGACCGAAAAAGTTCGTCTTCAAACCAGCCGGGAAGATGCGTCGCTTAATCTCGAAACCGGCGAATATGAAGAACTGGGAGACCTGGCTGACTCCATCCAATTCCTAATGACAGATGTCTCTGCCAAGCGCAAGGACCTCAAAGAACAATTAGCTTTCCTACAGAACCTGATTGACACCATCCCCGGACCAATCTTTTACAAGGATTCCGAATTTCGTTATATGGGCTGCAACCATGCCTTTGAAGAATATGTCGGCATCCCCCGCGACAAGCTGATTGGCAAATCAGTCTTCGACATAGCCCCCGCGAACCTGGCAAAAGTCTACCATCAGGCTGACGTTGACCTATGGGATAAAGGTGAAGAGCAAGTTTACGAAGCATCCGTTAAATACGTGGATGGCTCTATTCATGATGTGATTTTCTATAAAAATGTTTTCCAGGACACCAATGGTGAACCGGCCGGCATGATCGGTACATTTCTCGACATTACCGATCGTAAAAAAGCAGAAGTGGCGCTGCATCAGGCATTGCAAGAGGCTCAGACGGCAAAGGGGCAAGTCGATAACATTCTAAGGAGTACTGCTGACGGCCTGATTGTCACCGACCGTCGCAATCGTGTCACCCATATCAATCAAATTGCGGAAGACATGCTTGGCGTTGCCTCTCAAAACGTCTTAGGCCATTCATTCACCAAACTTTTTGTCGATCGTAAGTTACGAGAACAAGCAAAATCTTTTTTGAACGAAACCGATCAGGAATCCAACAAATTCGACTTTAAGCTTAATCTCTCCAACAACCAGTTCCCAAGAATTATCCAGGCCCGCTCCTCGATACTGCGTACGGAATCAGGCAAACGGTCCGGAGTCGTCACCCTGCTGCATGATGTCTCCCGTGAACGTGAACTCGACCAGATCAAGAGTGAGTTCATCTCTACCGCAGCCCATGAGATGCGTACACCGATGTCCGTGATCATGGGTTACATCGAGTTGTTAATGGACAAAAGTCAATTCGGGAGTTTTACGGCTGCAAAACAACAGGAGTTTCTTAGTGCAGCATATCGCAAAGGCAAAGCATTGTCTCAAACCGTTGATGACCTTTTCGATACAAGCCGCATGGAAGCCGGTCTGCCGTTGCCAATTGACAGGCAGGAATGCGACCTGAATAAAGTACTGAGTACCGTCGCTAATCACTTTCAAAGACACTCCGGCAAGCACTCTTTCAGAATGGATATTGATGGTCAGGCCAGTGTTCTTGCTGACGGTAACAAGATGACTCAGGTCTTTGAGAACCTGATCAGCAATGCCATTAAATATTCACCGGACGGTGGCAAGATCGAGATAAGATCGGCCTTGAAGAATAACCATTTCCGAGTCGATATAGAGGATCAGGGCAGCGGCATGTCAGCAGAAGAGTGCGAACGAATCTTTGACAAGTTTTCTCGGGCCGACAGCGCCAAGACGACTGTCACCGGCCGCGGCCTGGGCATGAGTATTGTCAAGGCCATTATTGAGGGACATGAGGGTCGCATCTGGGTAGAAAGCACGCCAGGGGAAGGTACTTGCGTCTCACTGGAGATCCCATGCAGCCATGACCATGCAGAAACATAATCATAATTATGCTATCGATAGAAACCTTTTCCGCTTTTTTTCTCGCCTCCACGTTATTGGCCATTGCCCCGGGTCCTGACAATGTCTTTGTCCTGACACAATCTGCCCTGCACGGTAAACTCTCCGGCCTGGTTGTCATGTTCGGCTTGTGCACCGGGCTGCTTGTCCATACCGGAGCCGTCGCTTTTGGAGTCGCGGTCATCTTCCAGGCTTCTGCCATTGCTTTCACTCTCCTGAAAGTCATTGGCGCCAGCTACCTGCTCTATCTGGCCTGGCAGATCTTTCGTACCTCGCCAGAACAGATTCACATGAATGGAGATCAGCAGAAGAGCCTGGTGACACTCTACCGGCGTGGCATTATCATGAATGTTACCAACCCGAAAGTGTCGATTTTTTTCCTGGCTTTCCTGCCACAGTTTGCCGACCCGGAACGTGGCTCCATCAGTCTGCAGATGGTTGTTCTGGGTGGCATCTTCATAGTAGCAACGATTCTGGTTTTCGGTGCTGTTGCTCTGATCGGTGGTGCCTTGGGCGACTGGCTCAACCGTTCCCTGCGAGCACAACGGGTTATGAACTGGGTGGCCGGCACCGTGTTTGTCGGTCTGGCAATAAAGCTGATGACTGTTGAGAAATAAGATGCCCCTGCAAGCAACGATTGAATCAATCGGCCACATTGTCACACCTTACAAAAGACTCAGTGACTGCCCGAGGAATATCAACCCGGAGGGACCACTCTGCCAACTGATTTTAAGAAATGACTTGCGCGATGGGCTCATGGGCTTGAATGTCGGGCAAAGGATACTGATCCTCTACTGGTTCGAACAGGTTGACCGGACCCTGCTCCGGCAGCATTCTCGACGTACAGGTGAACTTAAGGGAATCTTTGCCCTGCGGACACCAAATCGCTGTAACCCGATTGGTGCCGCAGTTTTACCGATTGAGCAGATTGATGACGGAGTTATCACTGTACGAGGGCTCGATTGCCTCAACGGAACACCGCTGATTGACATCAAACCTGCCATGTCAGACAAACAATAACCTGAACAGACCTAATAGATTTGATCGAGGCTTTACATGGATTGGAAAACTTTTTTTGACCGGCTCGGCATGAACGGCACACGCTGGCAGTGGCGCATGATGAGGTGGGAGCGCAGTCTGCGCGGAATTCTGCAAGGCAATCCCTCTGGCGGGGATTGGTCGGCCACCAAAGTCCTTATAGCCACCAACCTCCTGCTCTTCGGTCTCATGGTCGTCCAGGGGATCAGTGGCGGGCTGGGGATGTCAACCCTGTTCAAACCCGACAGCTACCTGATGGTTCATTCAGGTGCCCAGTACTGGCCGCTGGTTTTTGCAGAAGGTGAATGGTGGCGCTGCATTACTTATGCGTTTGCTCACGGCGGACTGATCCACCTGGGCTTCAACATGATGGTCCTCTATCAGATCGGCCCCATGATAGAGGAGGAAATCGGTACGATCCGCTTTGTCACTCTGTATGTTTTGACGGCCATTACAGCCACAATTGCCGGTCTCGCTTGGCAGAGTCTTTACCTCAAACAATGGATTATTGTCGTAGGCGCTTCAGGCTCTATCTTCGGCCTGATCGGCTTTGCCATTTCCTACTTCCACCGCGTCGGCGGGACCATGGCACACAATTATCGTAACTTCATGTTGAAATGGGCGGCAATCGCCTTCATCTTCGGCATGTTGATCGGTGCCGACAACGCCGGCCACCTCGGCGGCGCCATTGGCGGCGCCCTGTTCGGCCTGGTGTTACCGCTAGGTATTCGTGGCCGACAAACTCTTCGCCCCTTCTTTAACGGCCTGGGAGCCATCTGTGTCCTGCTGACAGCGGTCAGTCTGCTGATGATGGTCGGGAGTTGGATCTTTTAAGTACTGGGACTGGGGGCTGAAAAAGACGTAAAAACGTTCACTGTTGGGAAGAATCATGGCTAAAGATAAAATCCCAATGACACCTGCAATCCGTCTGCTCAAGCAGGCTAAGGTTGATTTCACTTCACATCTGTATGCTTACGAGGAGCGTGGCGGCACAACTGTTTCAGCCCGGGAACTCGGTGTTGACGAGCACCATGTCATCAAAACTCTGGTGATGGAGGATGAACAACGCAAGCTACTGATTATCTTGATGCATGGCGACCGGGAAGTTTCAACCAAAGAGTTGGCCCGCACGCTTGGCGTTAAGACTATTGCCCCCTGCAGCCCGGACAGTGCACTCAAACAAACCGGCTACCAGATCGGCGGCACATCTCCCTTTGCAACCCGCAAAGCAATACCTGTCTACATGGAGGCTACGATTGCCACCCTGCCCCGCATCTATCTCAACGGCGGTAAGCGTGGGTTTCTGGTCGGGGTGTCGCCGCAGGTTGTGATTGATTTGTTGAAGCCGGCGATTGTTGAGGTTGGGATAAAAAAGTAGCGCGCAGCGGGTAGCGAGGAAATCAAAAACGTTTTTTCGCGCTACGCGCCACCCGCCACAGATTCTCAGGAGGATGTTATGACCCATTCAGACCGTTTTGAAAAAGCAGCCGAAGCAATCCGCTCTGCCAAAGCGATGGTGATTACCTCCGGTGCCGGTATGGGAGTCGATTCCGGCCTGCCGGATTTTCGTGGTGACCAGGGCTTCTGGAACGCTTATCCGATGTACGAACATCTCGGCATCAATTTCATCGCTGCTGCCAATCCGGCGAATTTCGAAGGTGATCCAGCCTTCGGTTGGGGCTTTTATGGTCATCGCACCAACCTTTACCGGGAGACGGATCCCCATTGCGGATTCCAGATGTTACAGGACTGGGCTGCTGAATTTGGTCAGGACAGTTTTGTAGTCACCTCGAACGTCGATGGCCAATTTCAAAAGGCCGGTTATCAGGGAAGACCAGATTCTCGAAGTACATGGATCGATCCATCACCTGCAGTGCCTCTCTCCCTGTGGCAATGATATCTGGGAGAATAACGAAACGATCCCGGTCGACTTTGACACCATGCGTGCACAGGAAGTCCCCCAGTGTCGTCACTGCAATCGGCCTGCCCGCCGAATATTCTGATGTTCGGGGACTATTCCTGGCTTGCCGATCGTACCCACGGCCAGGAGATGCGCCTCGACAGCTTTTCTGGCCCAGCACCAACATGAATCAATCGTGATTATTGAGATGGGAGCCGGAACAGCGATTCCGACGATCCGCTACATGAGTGAGCAGATCGGCCATCGTAGCGAGCGCCACGGTGATCCGTATCAACCCCAGAGATGCACATATCTCCGGAGGACATATTTCACTGCCTTGCGGTGCCGTTGCAGGGGCTGGAGGGGATAGACAGCTGCCTGTATCCGTAACAAAGGTCTGTTTGAATACAATGACGTGTGCCAGCTCTAACTTGAAAGCTCAGCTCTTGTCACGCTTTTGCTTTGTATGTGCGAAAAGACACACCTCTCACAAATCGCGATTTACGGGAATATCCGAACCAAGGCTGAACACTCACCACGGGCGTGCATGATCGTCAATCCCTCAATCCCTCATAAATCTCGGCAAACCTTCCGCGGCATTTTCCGGAAAAGCTCCAGCACCTCTGGGTCAAAATGTTCTGGCGAGGTACGATCACTCCCCACCAGAATGATGTCGCAGCTCTTCTCATGGTCAAAAGACGGTTTGTAGGGACGCTCGCTCCTGAGGGCATCATACTGGTCGCAAATATTCATGATTCGCGCGGTGAGCGGGTATTTCTTCACCCTTCAGGCCGCTTTGGGTAGCCTTTACCGTCCCAGCGCTCATGGTGGTGTTTGGCGATATCCACTGCCATCTGCAGATACGGAGAAGTTGAACCTTCCAGAATCTCGGCGCCGATGGTTGTATGGGTCTTCATAACCTGCCACTCTAAGGCATCCAGCGGTCCCGGTTTCTGCTGGATAGAATCAGGGTATGGCCACCTTACCGACATCATGCATCGGCGAGGCATAAAAGATGCTCTCGGCAAACTCGCTGCTCAGGTTACATGATTCAGCAATCTCCCGAGTGTAATGACTGACCCGATTGATATGGGCGCCGGTGTGCTCATCCTTGAATTCTGAAGCCAGCACCAGCCGGTGGATGGTGTCGACATAGCCCTCCCGAAGCCACTTAGTCCGCTCTGCCACCTGCTTCTCCAAGAGCTGTTTGTGCTCTTCCAGAAAATCATGAAACTCCTTGTTGCGAAGATTGTTTCTGAGCCGCAGTGCCAGTTCCTCTTTGTCGATCGGCTTGGTCAGGAAATCATCGGCCCCGACGGCTATACCGGCCAGCCGATCCTTCCGGGAATCGAGAGCAGTGATCATAATGATTGGGATATGGGCTGTGTTCTTATCGTTTTTCAACTGTGCCGTGGCTTCAAGACCATCCATCTCCGGCATTATCACATCGATCAGGATGCAGTCTGGATGTTCAGTGCGGGCAAGCTCTACAGCCTCACGGCCGTTTCTGGCCTTAACGGTGTCATGCCCCAAATCTTTGCACAATTCCTCCAGCAGCAGGAGGTGAAACAACTGGTCATCGACAATGAGAATTTTTTTTGACTTGTCCATATATTTGCCTTTGGCTCTACTAGCAGCCTGTCGGGCTATCAATAAACTGGCTGCAAATATTGACCTGATGCGTCAAAATAATTTCAGGAGCAGTGAGTGGTCTCTAGTTTTGTGGACACTCATAATTGAACGACCAAAAAAAAACCAGTTTCCATGGTAGTTTCAATCATTCAGAAAGTCTTCTCAGGCAACAAATTCCTACATACCCAACATAAATAAGAAATTTCATTCTAGCGATTTAAAAGCAGCAGGTCAAATTAATGACCTTCCTGTGTCTTCATAAGTTTGACCTCCTCCAAGGTTTGACGAAATATGTCGATGGACGAACCGCCAAGAGCCACAGCAGACTGTGCCGCAGTCAGGGCTTCTTGCAGTTTACCCTGCTCAGCCAAGACATGGGCCCGATTGTTAAAGGCCATGCCGTTTTCAGGTTGAAGCAGGGTTGCCTGGTAGAAGGCTTCAGCGGAGGTGTCAAGATCATGCAGATTGTATTTGCTGTTGCCAAGGCCCATCCAGGCGACAAAACTCGCATTCCACCGTTTCAGGGCAGTGGCATAACCGATTGCAGCGGCCTGCCATTGACCGGCATTTTCCAAACCAGCAACGGCTGCAAGCCATTTCCCTTCCTCAACTCCGTTCGGCATCCGGTCTGGTGGCAGAACCAGAAGGCTCCAGTACTCGCTACGCTGCCAGATATTCATGAAAGTCCAGGAACTGAGGACCTCCCTGGCTGTGAGCCCTGAATGGAGGGTAACCTCTCCCTGTTGCTGATCATAGCCGATAACCACAGCGTAGTGCCATTTCGGGTACCAGAAAAAACTTAGATTGACCAGAACGATAACCGGATGTCCAGCAGAGACTTCGGCCAGCAGGGCCTCACTGCCGGTGATGGGGTATGCGACCCGGCCATGCCTGCGGGCCGAACCAATTAGAGAACTCTGTAGACTGCCCTTGAGGCCGGGGCTATAAACCTCTGAAGAAAGGTCGGAGGGATGCACGGCAACCCCGCTCCAGTTGAGTACCATAGCTAGAGATGCCGGCCCGCACTGCAATTCATCCTGGGAAAAAAAAGGCACATCGACAATATTGGCCCTGGTCGGCCCTTGCGGATCCTGGGGCAAGGATCCCATCGGGGAGAGACTGCAGCCAGACAGCAATATAGACAGTGCTAAAGACAACAGGCCGGCAATCATACGACTGCCGACCTGAACCAAACGTGTTCCCACCTTACGATTAGCGTTGGGGGGTAACAAATGGGAAAACATGGGTGAAACCCAGAATATCGGTAATCAACAGAACCAAAAAAATTAAAACGGCAGCACCGACGATCGCCCCTAGCCCATCTCCACCGGCAGGCAACTGCTCCATTGAATTGGCAATTTTTGCCAGTTCTGCACTGGAAAGACTATCCACTCTTTTTTGTGCTTCGACTGCGTCAACACCATGCTGGGTCATAACCTGTTTCACATCTTCACGAGCCAGAAAGGCGGCAACCTGCGCCCGGTTAGCTGCCTCTTGCTGTCCTGCAATCACGGCATGGGTTCCAACCATCTGAGCTTGGGCAGTATGTGCGGTAAAATCGAGCAGAAGGAATGAAAAAACCAACAAGAAACTCACGGGCCTTATCATTTTCTTTAGCATGAACAATCTCCTTTCCAACTGAAGTTTAGTAGAAATCGTACCCCATAAACAATTTGACCAACTTTAAATTTTAAGGGACAATTAACGTTCCACCAAGGTGCCAAATAGCATACTATAACCTGGAAGTCTCATTATCAACCCCAAATAATAGTGAAAAAACAATATGATGTGAATCTGGTACTAATATTGCTTTTAATAATTCAGAATATTACTTACACATTGTTGCTACCACAAAAGGAGGCTTAGATCTTAAAATGTATTTTTCTTTAAGGATTCCACAAAAGAAGTCTTATCATGAAGATGGTATTTTGAAAAAGCTGAGTACCTTACTGCTTTGCTTTTTAGTTGGATTTTCTCTGACGGCCTGCGGTGGGAGTGGTGGCTCTGGGGGAAGTACCGGAACCCTGTCAACATCCTTGACCGACAGTTCGACGGATATGTATTAGGCTGTCTACGTTACCATTGCGCGTGTAGAAGTCCATCATGACGGTGACGGCTCCTGGCAGACAGTGGCAGAACCCAACAAAACCTACAATCTTCTGAACCTTGTTAACGGGGTTCGCGAAACTCTCGGTATTGCCACTCTGGCTACCGGCCACTATACGCAGATGCGCCTGATCATTGGAGAGACCGCAGAGGAAAATGGCTTGAATATCCTCAGTATGCCGCATGGTGATCTTGCCAACTACATAATCGACATGGACGACGATATTCATCCATTGAAGGTTGCAGGCGGTACAAACACCGGGCTTAAGATCGTCAACGGTTTCGACATCAACGAAAACCAGACCACAGAATTGATCCTCGATTTCGATGCAATGAGTTCCGTGGTCATCGCTGGGTCGAGTGGTAAGTACCTACTCAAACCAACGGTCAAGGTTATTAATACTGCCAACTACGCAATTGTTTACGGAACGGCGACCAACACGGACACTACATCGCCAATTCCCCTGGAGGGTGTCTTTGTTTCTGCCCAGACTGCTGACTCCGAGACCTCCGATGAGAAAGATCAGGTTGTAATCGAGGCAGGGACATTGACGGTCGGGAACGGTGAATATGCCTTATTCCTTGCACCGGGGGGCTACAACCTGGTTGCGACCAAAGCCGGTCACCTCACAGACTGCACCGTTGTCACCTTGGAAGCAGACAGCACGACCACGGTAGACTTCACCCTGGCTGATGCAACTACGGGGTCGGGGACCCTTTCAGGTCTCATCACTATTAGCACTCCTGCAAATGATGATCAGTATGTGACTATCGATTTCCGTCAGGACACCACTTGCTTTGAAGCTCAGGATGCAATGATAAGCGTAATGTCTGTTAACGTCGCTGATGGAGGTGCTTATTCGGTGGATCTGCCGGCGGGAGACTACCAGGTCGTCGCCTCGACCTTCTTCAATGAGGCCACCCAGTCGATTGATGGTGTCACCGTAACATCGGGTACTGAGACGCAACTGGACATCACCTTTTAGCGTAAGGCATTAAAATCTTCGATTTGATGGAGAGAGTCGGATTTTGGAAAAGGCCTTTCGGTTTTCGTGACCGGAGGGCCTTTTCTTTCTCTGGCGGATAAATAGGAACGGCCACCCGCTGCCAGGTGGCCATTGTTTTGTGGATTAAAGGGCGTCACGCCCGTAATGATGTGCCAGATCTTTCAAGAATAGCTAGGAGACTGTCGGACTTAACAAAAACCTACTGCGAAATCGGCTGATCGGTCCATATTCACGGCAATTTTCGACAAATAGCCATGCTATTAGCTCTCAAATTCCCATAAATCTGGCCTCGAACATCCAATCTCTCGCTACGGTCTGTCAAGTCCGACAGCCTCCTAGGAGTCTGTCTCAACTATAAAGTTCCATATGCTTGTACGAACCTTTTCATCTAAATCCATGAATTTTACACCGATATTGTAATACTCAGTGGTTGTATCCTTTGTCTGTTTCCTGGTCCAAACGACTTTTGCGAGGATTAATAAAGGCTCTGGGATTTCAGGCAATGTCAATTGAAGCTTAATCTTCGCCTTAGTCCGGGGCCGCTTATCAAGCATCTCAGATTCAATAAAGGCTCCTTCTGAACTTAAATTTATCAATTTCCCTTTGATTTTATTGTCAGAATCTATTTGTATATATAAGTCGTAAGACATTTCTAACCGAAAATGGCTTCTTGCCCCCACCAACAATTCCTGAAGGGTGGAGTAGAAATCCTCGACACTTTGTCGAGTCTGTTTTGATACTGTTTCATCCTTCGCCATCAACCTTCGTTCTTTTTCGACCTCTCCTAACAGCCTCTGATAACGAGAGATTCGTTTAAGGAGATCATCACGATGCATGGTGAAACCTTTGGTCGTGACAATTACATTTTCAACGGTGACAACCTCTTTGCATTGAGCACACTTAAGAGACGATAGGTCGTTGAGGTATGGAGATTGAATAACTCCTCTGCACTTTGGACATTTTGTCTGCAACATATCTTTTACCCTATAGATCGCCCGCAAAAGAAAAGAAACAACATGAGACCGATTGTGTCGGTGTCATTTCAATGGGTGTCAATTGCCCCTGTAACTGGAACATTAACCTCCCCGTGCCAGAACCCTGGCAAGTGAGATTCGTTAACATATCAGCTTTTACTAACTCAATCAAATTTCACAGAACTTGTCAGAATAAGTGTAGAGGACTGTATCTTTTTCAAATTTAGTGGACATACAAACACACAGGTAATTGCGCATTTTTTGCGCGTTACTTCGTAAAAAGATGTAACCAACCTATACATACCACCAACATACAACCGTAAAGAATTACCAAACACACAACATAACTACCTGACAATTCATATCTTTCTTTATGTTCAGCAAAAACGATCGTAGAAAAGACCTGTTATCACTGCAGCCGGAACAACTCTTGCTGTATATCTAATCAACCCAGGTCTAATCAACCAAGGGCTAATCAACCAAGGGGGCTGTCATGGAAAAGATGTATATTGATTTTGCCGACTTGCAGACTCTGATCTTCGAACGCAGGCAAATTATTGCCCTGCTGGACGACACTGAGATATGGCGACAGATTCCATTGCCCCAACGTTTTAAAATCGTCGACTCCAGTGAGTTCATCCTTTTGATGGGTGAATCATTCACTGAACACGCCCGCCACATGCTCGAAAACGAAATTGAAGCTATGATGGCTACCATTCATTAACAAAGTGGGACAGCCACCTTCTTATAAGATAACGGCCCCACATTCAAAAAAACTGAGTACTGACTCAGGCTATCTGTCAAATTACCTTAGTCGTCCTTATCTATCTCTTAATTTCGATAAAAGCCTCAGCAACTCCAGGTAAAGCCAAGCCAGTGTCAGCACAAGACCGAAGGCTGCGTACCATTCCATATAGCGAGGAGCAACACCATCACCACGTTCGATAAAATCGAAATCAAGGACAAGGTTCAGGGCAGCAATAACCACGACAAACAGACTGAAGAGAATCCCCATTGGTCCTGAGTCGTGAATCAACGGCATCTGCCAACCGAACATACTGCCAACAATGCTGACCAGGTAAACCAGAGCAATGCCGCCGGTTGCAGCGACAACGCCCAACTTGAAATTCTCAGTCGCCCGGATCAGACGGGTTTTGTAGGCAAATAACAGGGCAAATAAGGTTCCGAAGGTCAACCCCACGGCCTGGATGACGATACCGGGAAAACGCACCTCGAAAAAGGCGGAGATGCCACCCAGGGCCAGGCCTTCCAGAACAGCATAAAGCGGCGCTGTTTTCGGCGCCCATTCCGCTTTGAAGATAGTGATCATGGCGAAGATAAAGGCACCGATGAACCCACCGATCATCCACGGCTGAACCGCTTCGGGTCCCTGGTTGTAAAACAGGTTCCAGGAATAGCCGGCACCGATGACGACCAACGCCAGCAGGGCTATTGTCTTGTTCACTGCCCCCTGCATGGTCATCGTCTCGACACCCGAAATCGACTGAGTGAAGAGGCTTTCTTTCATCATGGGGTTGGATGTACGCATATTGTTTCCTCACAAATTCCGGTTATAGAATAAAAAAACCGGGCAAGAGCCCAGCTTCTCTATCAGCATGGATGAACATTGCTGCTGCCAACGACTTTCGGTTTCTGATAACGCTTCATACTTTCCTCCTATTGAATATAGCTAAGCTGTTTTAGTTTGATAAGCTTTTCCTTACAAGCCCAGTTCGCCTGAAATCCCCTGCATTGCCTGGAGACAAAGATCACTGAATTCTTCGAGCGGTATACCGGCAACTTCACATTCGCGAATAATGTCGCGGTTGGCACCGGCCGCAAAAGCTTTTGCCTTGAAGCGCTTGCGAACCGACTTCGGTTTGACACTGGCCAGCTTTTTATCAGGGTAAACCAGGGCAGTGGCGACAATCAAGCCTGTGATTGTCTCACCAGCTGCGAGCAGATGCTGAAACTCCGTACTGCGTTGCTCACCAGGATGGGCCTGTTCGTTATGCAGGCGAATCGCGTCTATAATTTCACCGTCGACACTGTTCTCCCGGAGAATCCGTACCGTCTCCCGGGTATGGACGTCGAGATCCGTATGCGTCTCAGCATCCAGGTCGTGCAACAGCCCCGCCAGTCCCCATTTCTCAGGATCCTCACCGACCCGCTCAGCCAGAGTTTTCATAACAGCTTCAGACGCCAGACAATGGTTCAGCATGTTGGTCGACTTGATGTGCTGCTTGACCAGAGTCAGGGCAGCATCGCGTGTGATTCCGTAGTTCATAAATATTCCGTAGCGCGTTGCGCGTAGCGAGAAAAAGCTTTTCCGCGCTACGCGCCACGCGCTTCCTTAATCGCCTCATAAGCCTCATTAATCTCGCGAAACTTCTCCTCGGCAAACTTGATGAAGTCCTCGGGCAAACCTTTGGAGATGATTTTATCAGGATGATATTCGCTGACCAGTTTACGATAGGATTTCTTGACCGCACTCATATCTGCTCCATCCTCAAGTTCGAGAATGGCATAGTGATGCGACAGGTTATTGACGAACTGGCGTTTCACAGTGTCGTAAATATCGCCGTGAAAACCGAGTAACGGTGGTGCCGCACGCAGAATTTTTTCTTCAGCGGGATGCAACACTCCATCTGCCATGGCGATGGAAAAGAGCATTTCAAAGAACATCATGCGCAGTTGCTGCTCTTTCTGAAAAATCTGGCCGAATTGTCTGGCATAATCCTCAAAGGGGGTCCTGTTGTCTTTTGCTTCATTGAAGATCCCCATGGCGAATTGCTGTGCTGCCGTATCAAGACGCAGTTTGTCACGCATGAAACTACGCACAAGATTGATCTCATTTTCACAAACCCGACCGTCGGCCTTGGCCATCTTGCCGAGCATGGCAAACATCGCCGTAAAGAAGACCGCCTGACGCTGTTCCTGGCCGGTCATGCGACCTGACTCAGCCTTGCCATCGATCAATGTATGGCCTAACGCAGCGCCGGCCAGGGCACCAATCGGACCACCCAACATGAAGCCAACACTTCCTCCCATGATCTTGCCAAACCATGACATGGGCTCAACCTCCTTTGTTCAACTGATGAATATTGTTAAAAGTACGGCAATCGTTAAAATCAGGCACAGTCCTGAATCTGTGAGTAACCGGCGGAGTCAGGATACTATCATGACGACATTCTCTCTGCCAGCACTACATAATCAGGGTTTCTTAATATCATACTTCTCCATCCGGTAGATCAGAGTATGTCTCGGCACCTGCAAAAAGGTTGCAGCCCGAGTCTGGTTCCAATCGTTGCGCTCGAGAGCCTGAACAACCACTTCTTTTTCAATAGCCTCAAGGGAATAGCCGTCAGATGGTAGTTCTACAATCTGACTTCTTGCGGAAGACGGTGTCGAGCGGATTTTTGCCGGCAAATCATGTAGATCAAGCTGGTCACCACGATTCAGTACAACCATCCGTTCAACAGCATTCTGTAACTCCCTGACATTCCCCGGCCAGGCATAGGCCGTCATACTCTCAAGAGCAACATCGCTGATATCTATCGGGCTCCCGGCACTGTAGCGTTCCAGGAAATGCCTGACCAGCAGAGGGATGTCATCTGCACGCTCTCTCAAGGGTGGCAATTCAATCGGAATAACCGCCAGACGATAATAGAGATCTTCACGAAAGCGGCCTTCCTCCATGGCGATTTCCACATCCTGGTTGGTCGCTGCGACAATCCGGACATCCACTGAACGGGTCTTGCCCCCCACAGGCTCGACTTCCATTTCCTGAAGTACGCGCAGCAACTTGGGTTGCAATTCCAACGGCATCTCACCTACCTCATCAAGGAACAGGGTGCCACCATCTGCTTCAACAAACTTGCCGGCACGATCCCGCACAGCACCGGTAAATGCTCCTCGAACATGACCGAAGAGTTCACTTTCCAGGAGGTTCGCCGGGATTGCTGCACAGTTGATAGCGACGAATGGTTCTTTACTGCGCGGCCCACCCTGATGGATCGCCCGTGCAATCAGTTCTTTCCCCGTGCCGCTCTCGCCTGTAATCAACACACTCGCCTCGGTCGGAGCGACTCTTCTGACAACATCAAAAATGTCTTGCATGACATCGGATATAGCGACCATATGACTGAAATCAATCTGGTGTTCCAGTTCATCCCGAAGCCGACGGTTCTCCTCCTGCAAGCCAAGCAGATTAAATGCCTTGTTAACCAGCATTACCAACTCATCACGGCTGAAAGGCTTAGCCAGATAGTCGTATGCGCCCTGCTTCATTGCTTCAACAGCCTTTTCAACGGAGCTGTAAGCAGTAATCACAATCACCAGGGTTTCCGGGCGTTCGGTCTTGATCTGTTGCAACACCTCGTAACCGGAGAGACCCGGCATCTGGATATCCGTGATTACAATTTCCGGATGATCCATCTTGAAAGAAGCCAGACCCTGTTCACCATCAGCGGCACTGATAACCTGAAAACCCGCTGATTGCAGAGAATATTCAGTGACACGGCGCAGGGAGGCATCATCATCAATCAGAAGGACCTTGCGCGAAGATTTGGCAGAATTCGCAGGTAAAAGACCAGCAGTCATGTTGCGGGAATCTCCTTTGTTGTTAAGAAGGACAATGGCAGACAAACAGTAAAACTCGCACCCTTCCCGAGAATGCTGTCGAGTACAATGTGACCATCGTGGGCGTGCACAATACGTTGTGTAATAGCCAGACCAAGCCCTGTACCACTGTCGCGAGTCGTTACAAACGGGTTAAAAATTCGTTCCCGATCCTCCGGGGCAATCCCTGGACCATTATCACTCACTTTGATGTGAACTTCATGCTGAAGATTTTTTGAGGAAACCTCGAGGAGGCCACCCTCCGACATTGCCTGGAGGGCATTTAACACAAGGTTGAGTAAGACCTGCTTGATCTGTTCACCTTGCCCGGGTATTTCGATATCATCATCCAATGCTACGTGCACTTCAATATGGCTACGGGAGGCCTGTTGCCGGGTCAGGTCGAGCACGTCACCAACAACCTTACCCAGAAAAAAATGACCATGTCCGACAGGTGTTGGGCTGGCAAAACGGAGAAAATCCTCCAGAACCCCGTTCAGACGATCCACTTCTTTAATGAGGATCTCGGCAAACTCCAACTTTGGATCATCGGGTGGCACTCCATCACGCAAGATTTCTGCTGTTCCCTTGATGGAGCCAAGCGGATTGCGGATTTCATGGGCCATGCCGGCGGAGAGTTCTCCAAGAGCCGAGAGCCTGTCTGCCCGTCGCAATTGTTCTTCAATCTCGATGATCTGGTCTGCCTGTTCGCGTAATGTGTCATAACTTCTTTCAAGTGTCTCGGCGGCTTTCTGATAACGCAATTTTTGCTGCCGTTCACGCTGGGCAAGAAAACCGGTAAGACAACCGATCACATTATACAAAACGATTTCCAGGTATTGTTCGAGAGCAATTGTCGGGTTGTGTTGCCAGTGAAAGAGTACGTGTGGCATATAAAGCAATGAAGCAAGTATCGAGGTAACTATGCCGCCACGAAGGGCAAACCAGACGCCACCAAGCACGATCGGTACATAATAAAGTCGTCGATAGATATCATGAGCTTTAGCTTCTTGTGTCGTCGTCAGATAATGCAGGGCCGTTACCAGCAACAGCAAAGCAGCAATGATAGTCAGACGCAGATAAAATGTTTTTTGGGAAGCCAGCATTGTTACCGTTTTTTGTTTGGCTGGTTGTTTGTTTGGTTGTTCTCTTTGGCCTTTATACATGTAGAATATTACACAACTACACCAAAAAGAAACCCTCCAAATTGTGACGATCATTACAAACCGCACAAAGGGTATCGAGCCAACCATCTACCGATACAGATCTTATTGATTTTTATACTGTATTATGACCTCTCTCTTCTGTATCCTGTCCATTGAATTTTCAGTTATTATCCGGAAACCATATGCCTCTCTTCCTCGACATCATCAATATCGTCCTCCCGGTCTTCTCGGTCATAGCTCTCGGATGGCTGTTACGCCGCTGGGGACTGATCGACGCAGCCTTTCTGAAGCAGACCAACAAGTTGGTTTACTATGTCTGTCTACCGTTATTGCTCTTTTATAAAATCGGCACAGCAGATTTTATTGCCAACTTCAACGGACGATTGATTATCGGTTCTGTTGCCGCTGTGGCAATCACTTTCGTTGCTTCATATTTTTATACAGTATTCAGGGGCTACCCGGATAATGCCCGCGGGGTCTGTAGCCAAGGCTCATTTCGCGGCAACATTGCTTATATGGGATTGGCCATTACACTCAACGCCTATGGTGAGACAGGCTTGACCAAAGCCGGCATTTTAATGGGCTTTCTGGTCCCTTTCCTCAACCTCTTTGCCATCCTTGCACTGCTCTGGCCACACCGTGGAGGAGGAGAACAGCGAGGCGCTACCTTCTGGCTCCGCCAGATCGCTCTGAACCCGCTGATTATTGCTTCCTTTTTGGGAATATTCTGGAGTTTTCTCGACCTGCCGATCCCCCTGGTTTTCGAGCGCAGTCTGAATATCGCGACCGGAATGACCCTGCCATTGGCGTTGCTGGCACTTGGCGGCGGATTCTCACTTGAAAAGTTGCGTGGCGACCTGATCAAAGCCTCTCTGGTGAGCGCAGTAAAAACCATCTGGATGCCGATTCTCGCTGCCACCCTGCTGATCAGCCTGGGCGTCAGGGGAGTGGATCTCGGCATCGGCGTCCTGGTTGCCGGGACACCTGCAGCAACAGCCACCTACATCATGGCGGATCAACTTAAGGGGGACGCCGAACTGGCCGGAACCATCGTCATGCTCTCTACTCTCTTCTCTGCAGCGACCTATACCGTTGCCCTGCTGATTCTGCGTAGCCAAGGGTTATGACCTACCACCCTTTCAATATCGGATCAAAATTCCGCATCTCTCCCCCCGATCATCCGTCATCAAACGACAATCGTATCGACCTCATCATGCAGCGTGGTGCCTTTGGTTCGGGAGAGCATGAAACGACAGAAAGCTGTCTGGAATTACTTGGAAATTTACCGGATGTCTCTGGGGCACGTGTCCTTGATCTCGGCAGTGGTACCGGCATCCTGGCCATAGCTGCCTTGCAACTCGGGGCAAAACATGCCATTTGCGTCGACATTGAACCAAAAGCTGTGGAGACTGCTGAGACCAACTGCCGGCTCAATGGTCTGGAAGACCGGGTAACTCATGTCACAGGAGTTCTGGATGCTGTGACGGAGAGTGACTTCGACATTGTCCTGGCTAACATCTACGGTGACATCCTGCTTGGTCTGGCACACTCGTTAAGCGTCAAGTTGAAGCCTGGTGGAACCTTGTTGCTCTCGGGGATTTTGTGGGAATACAATTTTGACGTGAGGCAGGCATACGAGAAGGAAGGTTGCGAAGTCATTCACAATCGCATGCTGGAGGAATTCAGTACCGTTTTATTACGTAAAAAATAAGAAAAGGGCGGACCACACGGTCCGCCCTCTAGTTCACCATTGATCATAACATCATCACTAAAAGTGATTTCAGATTATGTGACAAGTGCTTTCATGTACTCGCGGTTCAGCTTGGCAATGAATTTAACGTCGACCCCTTTCGGACAGGACGCCTGGCATTCGTAGTGGTTGGTGCAGTTGCCAAAACCGAATTCCATGGCAGCTTCAGTCATCGCCATAACCCGTTTCTGGGCTTCGATTTTGCCTTGTGGCAGAACCGCCAGTTGGGCCACCTTGGCGCCGGTGAACAGCATAGCCGAACTGTTCGGGCAAGAAGCGACACATGCGCCGCAACCGATGCACTCAGCAGCATCCATGGAGTAATCAGCAACTGGCTTGCCAATCAGCAGGGCGTTAGCATCAGCAGTACCACCGGTGTGGCAGGAGGTGTAACCGCCAGCCTGCATAATTACTTCCAGACCATTACGATCAACCACCAGGTCTTTAATCACTGGAAAAGCACGTGCTTTCCAGGGCTCAACAAAGATCTCGTCACCGTCGTTAAACTGCCTCATGTGCAACTGGCAGACGGTGGTCCGTTCCTGGCCACCGTGAGGAACTCCGTTGATAACTTGTGAACACATCCCGCAGATACCTTCGCGGCAATCGTGGTCAAAAGCAATAATATCCTTGCCTGCTTTTGCCAGAACCAGATTGACATCGTCAAGCATCTCCAGGAAGGACTGGTCGGGACTGACATCCGGAGCATCGATAGTCTCCAGTCTTCCTTGATCATTCGGGCCATTCTGGCGCCATACGTGAAGTTTGAGTTTCATTATTTGTAACTCCTTACAGCAAGCTTGACATTCTCAAATTTCAAAGGCTCTTTGTGCAGTTCGGGCTCAACACCCGTGCCTTTGAATTCCCAGGCGGCAACGTAACAGAAATCCTCGTCGTTACGCATGGCCTCGCCATCATCAGACTGATGCTCGACCCGGAAGTGACCACCGCATGATTCTTCACGGTTCAACGCATCCTTGGTGAGGATTTCAGCAAAGTCGAAGTAGTCGACCAGACGGGCGGCATTTTCGAGTTCCTGGTTGAACTGTTCATTGGTACCGACCACCTTGCCGTTGCTCCAGAAGTCATCGCGGATCTCGGGGATGCGCTTGAGGGCATGCTCGAGACTTTCCTTGCTGCGAGCCATGCCGACATTTTCCCACATAAGCTTGCCAAGCTCACGATGGTATTCAGAAGGTGTCTTGGTGCCGTTGACCGCAAGCAGCTTGTCGAGCTCGGCTTTAACAGCATCAGCAGACTTCTTGAACTCAGGGTGTTCATCGGTCACTTCACCCGGCTTCACGGTCGCCAGATAGCCGGCGATGGTGTAAGGAATAACAAAGTAGCCATCGGCCAGACCCTGCATCAGGGCCGAGGCACCGAGGCGGTTAGCACCGTGTACGGAGAAGTTTGCCTCACCGAGTACGAACAGACCGGGGACGTTACTCATACAGTTGTAATCGACCCAGAGACCACCCATGGCGTAGTGCGGTGCCGGGTAGATGCGCATCGGCTGCTTGTAGCCGTCCTCGTCAGTGATCTTCTCATACATCTCGAAGAGGTTGCCGTAGCGCTCACGAATCGTGTCTTCACCGAGGCGATTGATTGAATCGGCAAAGTCGAGGTAAACACCGCGCTTACCTGGGCCTACACCGCGATCGTCGTCACACTGCTCCTTGGCAGCACGGGAAGCGATATCACGCGGGGCCAGGTTGCCGAAAGAAGGATACTTGCGCTCCAGGTAGTAGTCACGATCATCTTCAGCAATCTCACCAGCCGGGTTCTCGCAGTCTTCTGTTTTCTTGGGCACCCAACAACGACCATCGTTACGCAACGACTCTGACATCAGCGTCAGTTTTGACTGCTGCTCGCCATGCTGCGGAATACAGGTTGGATGGATCTGAGTGTAGCAAGGGTTTGCCATGTAGGCGCCTTTCCTGGCGGCCTTCCAGGCGGCGGTGACACTGCAGCCCATGGCATTCGTGGAAAGGTAGAAAACGTTGACATAACCGCCGGTCGCCAGAATAACCGCATCGCCCCAATAGGACTCAATCTCGCCGGTGACCATGTTGCGGCAGGTGATACCTTTGGCAACGCCGTCAACAACGACCAGATCAAGCATTTCACGACGCTCGTAGAGCTTGACCGTGCCGGCTTTCACCTGGCGGGAAAAAGCCGCATAGGCACCGAGCAGCAGCTGCTGACCAGTCTGGCCGCGGGCATAGAAAGTACGGGAGACCTGGGCGCCGCCGAAGGAGCGGTTGTCCAGGTAGCCGGAGTAGTCACGGGCAAAGGGTACGCCCTGGGCGACACACTGGTCGATGATGTTGTTCGACACCTGGGCCAGACGCCAGACGTCGGCTTCACGGGCACGGAAATCGCCGCCCTTGATGGTATCGTAGAACAGACGATAGATGGAGTCGCCGTCGTTCGGATAGTTCTTGGCAGCGTTGATACCGCCCTGGGCTGCGATGGAGTGTGCGCGGCGGGCGCTGTCCTGGTAGCAGAAAGCCTCGACTTGATAGCCAAGCTCACCCAGGGAAGCAGCCGCGGCACCACCGGCGAGGCCGGTACCGACGCAGAGAATTTTGAATTTACGTTTATTCGAAGGATTGACCAGCTTCGATTCGAAGCGATGACGATCCCAGGAAGTTTCAATAGGTCCAGTAGGACACTTGCCGTCGAGTATCATTTAAATCAACCTCCTAAAGCTTAATGAGTCCGAAAACAACCAGCATCGGAATGGAGATGTATCCCACAAGGAGAACAACACTAACCAGTTTGCTGACTATTTCCATGAACGGAAGTGACTTGTCGTTGCTCAGCCCCAGAGTCTGGAACAAGCTCTGGATGCCGTGACCGACATGCAGAAACAAGAAGAACAGGCCGATCACATAAACAATAACCGGCAGAGCACTACTGAACCCCTGGACCATCATGACATAGACATCGACCATGCCATGGTCACCGAGAGGAACATAGATCTCGGGGTTGGTCACCCGAACGGTGAAGTGCAGCAGATGATAGATGACAAAAGCCAGCATCACCAGACCCGAGACGATCATGGTTTCGGCACCGAATCCCGTCTTCAGTCGTTTGATCTGCACGTTCTTCTCGGGGGTTGCCGCCCTGTTCTCCAAGGTCAACTGAATCCCGAAAAAGATGTGAATGGCAAAAGCCGCCAGCATAACCAGCCGGAAGACCCAGACGAATGGTCCGAGACTATGCAGCTTCTGCGCGTAAGCGTTGATTGCATCTGCACCGATAAACACGGACGAGTTGCCCAGAAGGTGCACACAAACAAACGCGACCAACACGAAACCGGTAACGGCCATGATGATCTTTCTGCCCACAGAACTTTGCGTCAGTAGCATGATTTTGTTCCCCTACTCAAATGTGTTGTGATGAATGAAACCCGAAAGAGGCCTACCTTAAAAGAGCCGGCTGATACCGACACGACAGGCAGAACAAGACGACACGCCTTGCCCTCGCCTACCGAGGAGGCCCCCGCCAACGACTTGACAACCTCATATTGATATTCCCTTGCAATATTGTGACGAACCGGTATTGCTTCTCTCTCCAGACCCGCCACACAAAATAACGTACACAGCATACAATTGCATACTGTATACAAGACCCACGTATATTAAACACCGTTAGAAAAAAAATAAAGTAAAATTTTCCAAGAAAGCAGCTTTCAGGGGTTTTCCCCGAAATTTTGCGGGATTCGAGAGATTCGTTGCCCTGAGTTTATTGAAGAGAAGTCAGATATTCAATCAGCAGACGCAAGGCCTGACCACGATGGCTGATACGGTTTTTGATGTCGAGAGACAATTCGGCCATGGTGCAACCGAACCCAGGGAGCCAGAAAAGCGGGTCATAACCAAAGCCACCGTCACCCTGCTCCTTCTGCAGAATAAGCCCATCGACCTTGCCCTCAAAAAGGCGGGTTGGTTCCTTCGGCAGGCACAGCGCCATCACACAGTAAAAAGCGGCCTGACGTTGTTTTTCTGGCACCAGAGCCATCTCGTCCAGAAGTTTGCGATTGTTGCTGCGGTCGTTGGCATCGACACCGGAAAAACGTGCGGAATGAACTCCGGGGCGACCTTGTAATGAGGGAACAACCAGCCCGGAATCATCTGCCAGACATGGCAGCCCGATGACACGGGCTATGGTTTCTGCCTTCTTCGCTGCATTGGCAGCAAAAGTATCGCCATCTTCCTCAACTTCCGGGGCATCAGGAAAGTTATCGAGGCCAAGTGTGTTCACACCCTGTGATTCGAGCAGGCGGCGTATCTCTTTGAGCTTGCCTGCATTGCGGGTGGCTACCACCAGTTCCATCATGCCTGGTTTCTTGCCTCATGCTGCAATTGCGTCAACTGCTTGCAGCCCTCTCTGGCCAGATTACGCAGCCCGTCAAATTCGTCATCGCTGAAAGGCTCTTCCTCGGCTGTCCCCTGAATTTCGACAAAACGACCATCACCGGTCATAACAAAATTCATATCAACGCTGGCACCTGAATCTTCCACATAGTCAAGATCGAGAAGTGGCTGACCCTTGACAATTCCAGAACTGACTGCGGCAACACTGTCCTTTAAAGGAGACTTTTTGAGCAGCCCCTGCGAAAGCAATTCATCAATTGCATCGGCGAGCGCAATCCAGGCTCCGGTAATCGATGCCGTACGGGTACCACCATCGGCCTGTATGACATCACAGTCAATGACGATAGTGCGCTCCCCAAGCAGTTCAAAATCAACCACGGCGCGCAAGGCACGACCGATCAATCTCTGGATCTCCATAGTACGGCCCCCCACCTTGCCGCGGGCGGCTTCACGAGCCGAACGCGTCTGCGTTGATCGAGGCAACATACTGTACTCAGCCGTCACCCAACCACGTCCCTGACCACGCATGAACGGTGGGACCTTCTCCTCAACGGAAGCATTGCACAGAACCCGGGTTTCACCGAAACTGATCAGAACCGAGCCTTCTGCATATAGAGTGAAACCACGTTCGATCTTGATTGTACGTAGCTGGTTTGGTTGGCGACCATCGTGACGAAGTTGTGTGGTAAAACTCATAAGGTTTCTCCTGGGACTTCTCCCGGAATTTCTCCTGGGGTGTCAACTGAGAAAGTATCAAAAAACACTTGTAACCCCTCGAAAAGAGCACGAGCAAAGTCCTGCTGTCGGCTTGGATCCTGTAGCATGGCCAGATCGGCCGTATTGGTCAGACTACCCATTTCTATCAAAACTCGCGGCAGATCGCCACGACCCAGTGGGTAAACCGGCAGTTCTTTAATGTCATGAACATTGAAACCTCTGTTTTCCAGTTTCTGGCGTAAAATCCCGGCAAGTTCCAGACTGGAATTCTCGACCAGTTTTATACTGAGATTCTCGGCAACCGCCCCATCAGAGACATCTCGTTCTGTCTGTGGCTGGACATAGAGGTTCACACCCGACGCTTCTTTTGAAAAGAAAGCCTGAGCATGCAACGAGAGCAACACATCAGCCTGACCTTCTGCAACGACCTCCAGTCGACGCTCCATGTCGAGAGCATAGTCGCCGTCACGCGTCAGCACTACCGGAGCGTCCTGATGCATTTTCAAAAGCTTTGCCAGGCGCTGACCGACAGCAAGGGTCACTGCTTTTTCTTTGCTGCCATTTAAACCGAGAGAACCACTATCCTCACCACCGTGTCCGGGATCGATGGAGACCACCCACTTGCTGCCATCGGCAACCGGCTCTTTTTTGCGCAACAGGAAGGCAAACAACCGATCGAGAGGGTCTTCACTCCGGGTCGCTACCGGTGGGTTGTGGTTACGATAATAGATCGGCCTGGTCAGCAGTGGTGCCAACTGACGTAACAGGAATACTTCAGAGACCCGCAGCTTGCCATCAATAAAACGCGGACGATGAGTAATCGGAACAAAATTGTCACCCAGCCTGAGGAACTGGCTGCCCGGAGAGATGACAGCCCGACCATGCGGAGTGCGAATCGTATAGACATGCGCCACCGAATTCCACTCACCCTCTAGTTCAAGGGCAGTCAAAACATCGTCTATGGAAATAAAGGCTGTTCCTTCACGCAGATAGACATCCTCTATAACCAGAGGCTCTTCACCGGTGCGGCCAATTTCAACAAGCGCACTGGCAGGCAGGGCAAAAGCCAGAGAAAAAAACAACAGACAGAACAATTGATGGGGTAAAGTGAGGCATGGCGCGTTTTATACTCCAGATGTCACGGGCTGTCAACGCAGACATCGCTACTCGGCAACCAGTGGTTCCGACGCAGAACATTCCCGACCCAAAGCGGTCAACAACCGCCCTGTCAGTTTGTCTTCCATCTCATTCAGACTACCCCGCACAGTCGGCAGGGTACGAACCTGTCCACCGGCGATCATACTGTGTCCACCGCCGGTACCTAAGCCCTGGATAACCTTCTGCATCAGAGCCCCGGCATGGGTCTCCTTGTGACTGGTGCGCATGGAGAGAACTCCTTCGTCATGGTAACAGCCCATACCCAGGACGATCTCTATACCCTCAACCCGCATCAGGAAATCAGCAATTTCGGCGACAATCTCCGGCAGGTCTATATCATAAAGGTTAAAAATCAATACGTTGCCGTAAATTTTTGCATTCTTCAGGCCTGATTCAAAATATTTAAAATAGAGCCGCGACGATTTCGGTCGGGAGATTTCATGGAGGATTCGATTATTGCAGAGCGGCATCAATTGCAGGTAGGCATCACGATCCGACTTGGTCCAGTCACGGCCAAGGTCTTCCGTTTCCGATTTGATCGCATAAAAAAGAATCGTTGCCAGCTTGGTGGCAATCTTGACTTCTTGAGACTGCAAATATTCAAAAAGGATACTTGCCGAGGCACCGTATTCCGGACGCACATCAACCCAACGGCAGGAATGTGTTTGCTCTCTAAGTTGATGATGGTCTATCACCAGATCAACGCGTCGATCAACCGGATAAGAATTATTGCCGGTTCCCGGTTGAGTATCGACCATACAGATTACATTAAAAGTGTCGAGGTCAAGATCCTCGATCGGCTTTGACTTGATCCCCAGCTCGCTGACCATCACCAGGTTTTCACGGCGACCGATCACACCGCCAAAGGCTATCGTTGCTTCCTGCCCCGTTTTGACCAGGATCAGGTGCTGTAAAGCAAAGGCAGCCGCAAGCGCATCCGGGTCAGGATGATCATGGGTGACAATGAGGATTGACCCCTTGCCACGCAGCCACTCAATGATGCCCACAGAAAACTCTTCAGAATGACTCAGATTACAGTCAGTTATATGGCTCATAATTTCAAGCTTTCAAAAGCAAGGGCAACCGCCGACTCTGCCGAAAGAACAGGAACGACCCCGGAGATATGCGGCCCCCCGGGCAGTACAAAGACCGGTTTGCCAAGTTTACAGGCGATCGCCGCTTCGGAGAGGGTCCCATGTTCCCCCTCTACCGCGATCAGGGCCTCTGCTGTGTGGGCGATAATTACATTACGAGCATGGCCCATGTTGGTCGGCACAACAATAGTGATATAAGGGTTCGCCGACAGTTTATCAGGTCCAGGCAGGATACCGATAACTTCGCCCCCGGCTTCAACCGCCCCTTTCGCTGCCGCCTCCATGACTCCACCCAGACCGCCACACACAAGCATTGCACCGCGAAGAGCAATCTCACGGCCAACCTCTTCGGCTATACGCAGCCCGTCAGATGAGGGTTGCGAAGCGCCGATAACACCGATGATTGGTTTACGTTTGCTACTCATAAGATCTTTTCACCAGGGAGATAACAGAAAACATGAAAGGACATTAAACCTTAGAAATCAGAAAAACGCAAAAATTTCGACTGCCTCCAGGCAAAAAAATATTGATGAATTCTCAGGATGTGCGATTCTAAGAAGCTGTCGGACAATACGGGCCAAAGCGAAAATTCGGGAGTTTGAGACCAGATTTTAGCTCATTTGAGGAGTAATAGCTGTAGCTATTGGTCGAAAAGGAGCTGAAATATGGGCCAAACAGCCGGGTTTGCAGCTGGCTCATGGATAGTCCGACAACTTCCTGGCAGCCAGCTCATTGAGAGAACAACAGGTTGCCAGACTGGGAGAAAATGTGAAAACATCACAACAGCTGTATTTACTGGACGGCTCCAGTTACATCTACCGCGCCTATTATGGCATCAGAGACCTTGCGACCTCTGACGGCATGCCGACCAATGCCGTATTCGGTTTCACCAAGATGCTTTTAGACCTGCTGCAGGAAAACCGCCCCGATTACCTGGCCGTCGTATTTGACCGGCCAAGGGAAGAGACCTTCCGCAGAAAAATCTATCCCGAATACAAGGCAAATCGTGACGCCATGCCCGAGGATCTGGTGCCACAGATCGCTTACATAAAGAAGGTCTTGCAGGCTCTTAATATCCCTGATCTGGAAGCTCCCGGATTTGAGGCCGACGATGTGATTGCCACTCTGGCTCGCCGCTATGCCGCTGAGGGAATCCAGGTCACGGTCGTCACCGGAGACAAGGATTTGATGCAGATTGTCGATGACAGGATCGGCCTGCTGGACACGATGAAAAATAAACGATTGGGGGAGAATAAACACCCGGGAGAGAACAAGCACCTGGGAGAGAGCAAGCAAAGGGGGAAGGATAAGCGTTCAGGGCCTCAAGAGGTGCTGGATCGCTTCGGTGTCCCTGCAGAACTGGTGCCGGATGTCCTGGGACTGGCGGGCGACACCTCAGATAATATCCCGGGAGTTCCCGGAATCGGCGAGAAAACCGCTGCCGAGCTGATCCGGCGGTTTGGTTCCCTGGAAGATGTCCTCAAGTGGAAACACCTGGTTAGCGGCAAGAAGCGTAAGGAGAACCTGCATGCCTACGCAGACCAGGCCCGGCTCTCAAAAACTCTGGCAACCCTCCGTTATGACGTCGACCTGGAGGCTCCCCTTGCAAGCCTGACGAGACAAGCGCCAAATCTCTCGGCATTGATGCCTCTCTTGCGTGAACTGGAATTCGATTCTTTGGCGATCGCTTTCACCCCACCAGCACCCGGTGTCGTCGAACTCTACACTGACGGCTCATGTGGAAAACCAGGGGGTGGCTCATGTGGAAAACCAGGGGATGGCTCATGCGGAGAACCGGGGGATGGCCCGGGCAGAGGCTCAGGTCCAGGGGGATATGGCGTGATCCTGCGCTACGGGGAGCACGAAAAAGAATTGAGTGGTTTTGAGCTCGCGTCCACCTCTCAGCGCATGGAACTTCTGGCAGCCATCAAAGGTCTGGAAGCCCTGCATAACCCAAGCAATGTGCATGTGTTCAGTGACTCACAATACCTTGTGCAGGGGATGAGCAAGTGGATTCACAACTGGACTCGCAATGGTCGCCTGCAAGACCCGGACGCTCTCGCCAATCAGGACCTCTGGAAGCAGATTGCTGCTCTGTCCCACAAACATGAGATCACCTGGGAGTGGGTCCGCGGCCATGCCGGGCACCCCTTCAATGAGCGGTGCGACAAGTTGGCAAAGCGGGCAGCAGAGGATGGAATACGAGCAACCGAAGAGCTGAATAAGTCGGAGGAAACAACCAAAGAAGTGAGCGGTCACTGTGCCTGTCGAACCGGTCAATCAGGAACCGATCACGACCAGGGAAGATACGGATTTTGATAGTGATGATGATGGCCAGCTGAGGCTCTGTTGACTTTCTTGGGACACGTAAAAGCGAGAGACTTGCCACCAAACTCGGCGCGGGGGAACCGAAGGTGTTAAGCGGTGCACTGGTCCGAGTGGATACGACAGGGACACTTCTGACATCAATAGCTCTCACTTGGCAAAGGAACTTATCTCAACACCTGCCCTTGTGTTATAGCGTGACAGTGCTTTAATAACGTCAGGGGCACAGATGAGATTTTTACTTTACAACATACGCTATGCGACCGGACCGAAACTGCATAATTCTGTCAGCTCTTCGCGCAAGAACCTGGAGCGTATTGCGGCTTTTCTGCACGACCTGGAACCGGATCTGGTCGGCCTGATCGAGGTGGACCATGGATCGTATCGCAGCGGCGGCAAGAACCAGGCTGAGCTGCTGGCAAAATCACTGGGGCACTATCACTCACATTCGATCAAGTACGAACAAGGATCTTTCTGGCGGCGCGTGCCAGTGTTGAAAAAGCAGGGGAACGCATTTCTGACGCGGGACCGCATCCGCAACGAAACGTTTCATTTTTTCAAACACGGTATGAAGCGGCTGGTGATAGAACTGGAGCTTCAACACGTTGTGGTTTATCTGGTACATTTAGCAGTGGGAGCACGTACACGGCACCAGCAGCTGAGCGCCCTGTACGACCTGGTGAAGCAAACCAGGCGGCCCTGCATAGTCGCGGGGGATTTCAACATGCTCTGGGGAGAACGCGAAATCAATCTGTTCCTGGCAGCGACGGGGCTGCAGAATGCCAATGTTGAGGGGCTGCCGACCTATCCGAGCAAAAACCCACACCGGCATCTCGATTTTGTCCTCCATAGCAAGGGAATAAAAGTGCTGGACTTTCAGATACCACGTGTACCCTTTTCTGACCACCTGCCGGTAATGGTCGACTTTGATGTCGAGGTTGAGGAAGAACATCGTAAAGAGCCGCGACCGCCACACTGTTCCTGTCTGGAGAAAGTCGGCCTCATAGTTGCCAGTGGCCAGAATTCATAGTCAACAAAAAGAACTACCTCACAGCAAGCTGCGGGGAATAAAACCCAACTTTTTGATTAAAATCGACAGAGAAAGTATAAGTGTGGAAAGCAACATGGAGCCAATCTTCACTAAACCCGAGCTGCTGCGTTATACTCAACGTCCTTTTCCGCCCTATCGCTATCTCCCCTTCCAGGCCGGCGAGCCTCTCCCCCACCCGCGCACCGATCCGGCGGGGCACTCTTACAATGAGGAGGAGGACTATCTGCCACACTTTTCACCCGACGACTGGCGCACCTGCGAACCCTACCTGTACGGCATCGACCTGTTCAACCACGGTTACTGGTGGGAGGCGCATGAGGCCCTTGAGACAGTGTGGCTGGCAGCTGGGCAGAAATCGACCCGGTGCGGCAAATTCGTGCAGGGGTTGATCCAGTTGGCAGGGTCCCAATTGAAGAGATTCGGCAGTGAGCCGCACGGGGCGCGGTCGCTCACCAAGTCCGGAATCGAAAAGGTATCACTGGTCGAAGGGATCTATCTCGGTATCGAGATCGCACCGTTTATTGATGAAGTGGAACGCTGTCTGCGTGAGGATCAGGGCGAATTCCCGCGTATTGAGTTGCACTTCTCAAACTAGCAGCCAGCTCATTGATTGTCCAACAGCCTCCCAGGGGAGATTTGAAAGGATTTTTACTAAATGGTAATTTCCAAACACCCTTCTCGCGTCAGCCTGCCCTGCGCTAAAAAACCCTATCCCCATATTCTGGATTTTCTGGTGCACAGGTTCCCAAGGGTCGGAAAGGCCGTGTGGGAAAAACGGATTCTAACGGGAAAAGTCTTCGATGAGGAGGGTGTTCCTATCACCAGGGAGACTCCCTATGTCCCACAGAAGAGGCTTTTTTACTTCAGAGAGGTCGCAGAGGAGCCCCTTGTCCCCCTGCAGGAGAAAGTCCTCTTTCAAAACGATGAGATCCTTGTCGCCTGCAAGCCCCCGTTTCTTCCCGTCACACCATCCGGCCCCTATGTCAACGAATGCCTGCTCAACCGGTTGAGGATAAAAACCGGCAACAGCAACCTGGTCCCCCTTCACAGGATCGACCGTGAGACCTCTGGCATTGTCCTTTTTTCCATGAACAAAGAAACCAGGGGGCTCTACGGCAGACTCTTTCTAGCCAGCACTATCGAGAAAACCTATGAAGCACTTTCTGAAGCCACACATTGCCCGCGAATAAGCGACTGGACAGTGGAAAACAGACTGGTCGAAGCGGATGTTTGGTTCCGCACCAAAGTCGTCCCGGGGGTTACAAACGCCCGGTCCAGAATCAAACTTGTGGCATTCAAAGACAACAGGGCTCATTTCCTGCTGTACCCATTAACCGGCAAGAAACATCAGCTGAGAGTTCATATGAGTGGACTGGGCTTCAGAATAATGAACGACAGGTATTACCCGAAGTTGCTGTCTAAACAAGAGGATGATCTGGATAAACCGCTGCAACTGATTGCCCGGCGAGTGAAATTTACAGATCCCGTTTCCGGGAGAAAAATGGAATTTGACTCTGAGCGTAAGCTACTCTTCTAACAGCCTGTCGGACAATCAGGGCTGAAGCGAAAATTTGTATGTTTGAGGCCAGATTTTGGCTCATTTAAGAGTAATAGCCGTAGCTATTGGTCGAAAAGGAGCTGAGATATGGACCAAACAGACGAATTTGCAGCCGGGGCATGGGCCTTGTTCATTGATGGGCCGACAGCCTCCTAAGTTCAGATAAAACGGGACATCCTGGTTTGGATGTCCCGTTTGTGTGCTATTGATGAAGTAAAATGCTTAATCAGTACGGTTAGTGATTTCGATCAGATGGTAACCGAACTGGGTTTTGACCGGGCCGTGAACCTTACCGAGTTCGCCGGAGAAAACCACATCATCAAATTCCTTGACCATCTGACCGGGCGAAAATTCACCCAAAGCTCCACCCTGCTGGCCGGACGGGCACTTGGAGTGCGTTTTGGCGATTTCAGCGAAGTCTTCACCGCCTTCGATCATGTTTTTAAGGGTGTTGCATTCCTCTTCTTTGGGCACCAGGATGTGCCGAGCGCTTGCTTTAGCCATAATTAATCTCCTTATATTTTGGGTAATGAAACAATTGTTTTTAGCCGATCCGCGCCCTCTTGTCCATGGAATTAGCTCGGCGACTTACGAACCAACGGCAGGACATTGACAGTCTGCTCACCGCAATTGAACCAGACCTCACTATCCTGTATCGTACACTGAATCTGCATGCTGCGCTGCACAAGAGCCGTCATTGCATCACATGCCATTTCAGGGATTTCGAGCACAGTGAGATTATCAAAACGCTGCAATTTGGCGGCGTTACGTTGCCACCATAAATCAGCGTTGCGTCCCCCATAGAGATAAAGACAGACATGCAAGGCACGATTACAGGCTTTGCGCAGCCGACGCTCATCGGGCAAACCAACATCAATCCACAGATCAATCTCGTCGCTTAAGCTCCTCTGCCAGAGGGCCGGTTCTTCGTCAGCACATAATCCTTTGGTGAAAACCAGGCGCTCATCAGCGTGCAGGGCAAAGGCAAGCAACCGCACCATCATGCGCTCATCAGTCTCCGAGGGATGACGCGCCAACGTCAACTGATGTTCGGCGTAATAGTGACGATCCATATCGGAGATTTGCACATTGGCTTTAAAGATGGTGGATGACAGGGCCATGGGTTTCCTTTGCAAGAATGGTGATTTGTGACAGCGGTAGAAAGTTAAAGAACACAAGCCTGATTGTCAAGCCTGTCCCTTTACACTTTAAAAAGGCACGCATGGCGAACTAACCCTCACCTTTGCTATAATGTAGATAAACACGATAGGAAAGGAGGCGATCAGCCATGAAAAAAGATACTTACCTGTACCTGTGCCAGGAATCGGAAGCCGGGCGGGATGCCTTCGTGCTCCACCCCGACACCCATGAAGAAGGACGCGTAACCAGCTGTGTACTGAACACCGATCACGTGATAGTGAGTGCGCCTGACGGCAGCAGCCACTGCTGGGATTTTCACGAGTGTGAAGAAATGCCCCGCATGAACGAGCAGTGGCCGCGCAGATAAAATGAACCGGGACGCTCAAAAGTGGCGCGCTATTATGAGCGTCCCCAGCTTACATTGTGAACATTCTCAACTCAGCTATCCCCAACTCTAACAACAGCCCACTAATTCGGAGGTTTTATGTCAGAATCCGTAAAAACCGAGTGTAAAGATCCGGCAGGACACTGGCTGCATATATGCCAATTGAGGAAAGAGGGCCGGCAGCAGGAAGTAGAAGACCTTATGGGTGACCCCGGCCACACCTGTCATAACTGCAATGCTGTTGCCAAACACGCCAAGAATCTCTGCAACCCAAGCCCGTTTATCAAAATATGATTCGTCGAGTGATGCAGCCCGACACCCTGCATAATCTGACAGCAGATGACGTGAGCACGATTGCGGCAAGAACCTATGAGCCTTTTTCAGCCGCTGTACGACTGATGAAAATCGGCAGTGATCCTGTGCAAGACCTGACAGACATCTACATTCCTCTGGCGGCAAGTTTGAAGGACAAAAAAGAGAGACACAATGGGCCTCTGGTGGTTGGTGTCAACGGTGCTCAGGGGGCAGGCAAATCAACGCTCTGCAGACTGCTGCAAGTCGTACTTGAACAAGGTTTTGGTCAACGTGTCACAACGCTCTCAATCGACGATCTTTACTTGACACACGCTGAGCGCAAAAGACTGGCTCGGCAAATTCACCCCCTGCTAGCAACCCGCGGTGTTCCAGGCACTCATGATGTCGATCTTGGCAGAAAACTGTTGAGTGGTCTCAGGAAGCTGAAGGCTGGGCAAAATCTGGACATTCCGTTGTTTGACAAGGCGGTTGATGATCGGCTACGACAAGAGGAATGGCGGCAGGTGACAGGCCCTCTTGATTTAATCCTCTTCGAGGGCTGGTGTGTCGGTGCTCTGCCACAAACGGAGGAGGTGTTGACTGAACCTGTCAACAGCCTTGAGCGTGAGGAAGATTCAGACCTGACCTGGCGACACTATGTTAACCGGCAGTTACAAGAAGGCTATCTACGGTTATTTGCCGAGCTCGACTTCCTGATTATGCTCAAGGTCCCAGGCATGGAGAGCGTCATAAGCTGGCGTAGCCTACAGGAACAGAAACTGGCATCCGTGTCCGGAGGAAAGAATGACCGCCAGATCATGGGTACAGCTGCATTGCAGCGCTTTATCATGCACTACGAGAGATTGACCCGAGCCATGCTGAAAGAGATGCCAAACCGAGCAGACCTTGTATTGGAATTAAATGTTGAACATCAAATCGATGAAGTGATTATTAACACCAGGTTCCGGTGACACAGAGTTCCGGTGACACAATGGCAATGTGTCACCGGAATTAATGACTTGCTGTTTTAGTCTTGTTGACACCCCTCTAATTTAAAAACGTCCAACCATCCTCGCCGACATCCAGCCACAAGTAATCAGTGATTTCTTTAGTCACACTCTGCCGGTCAACGCGCGTAAAAACTTCCGGCAACAGGACCCGGTAGCTGATTTCAGCTTGTTCTAGCATCTGCGTGGGGATGCCAAATTTCCAGGCGTGGCCGCTGCCGGCAAGCACCACCACCCGATAGTCCGGGTTCTCCCGCAGGAATTCAACCAGGTTGCGTGCCATCATAGTATCCCAGAGCAGTTGCGCTTCACAGAAATGGAGGAATTGGACGCCGTGGCCGCCATGACCGCCCAACGCCATATGGATATAGTTGCTGTAAACCGGGCTGACAACACACTGGACGTTGCCGAGCATCTGCCGTTCTTCTGCAGGAAGCGACTTGAAACCCGTGCGAAGCACTTTTCGGGTAATATCTCGCGAGATATTCAGTCCAAGCATCTTCACACCATTGTTGCGGGCGTGAAGGAAAATCTCCCGATACTCCTGCCACATGCTCCAGTTGTCGTTGTAGACCGTCAGGAATTTTAATAACGGCAGGTCGTTCTCTGTCCAGCGATCGAGGGTCGCCTGGCTGTCCTTGCGGAACATTTCAAGCCCGATGGCCAATGGCTGTTCATCGTCATCAAGGGCATCGATAATTGTCAACTGAGCACGATGGTGACCGACATGATCATGGAATTCCCCCAGGAAAACAACCTGGACGCTGCGCAAGTCGTCGAGCAGAGTCTCCGGGGAGATCTCGACACCCTCGGCGACGTCGATAATATGCGGATGAGCCAGGGTCTGTACCGGGAGGAACAGGACCAGAAGAAACATGGTGAACCCAGCAATGAACTCCGGGAGGATCAATCTGCGCGGTGACTTCATGGTACGACATCCTTGGCAAAAAGCCTCTTCAATGGTGAACGTACCGGATCCCAGGTCATCTTGACCTGGTTGCGACCCTTGTGAAAGGCGAGAGTGCTGTAGCGACCGTAATGGGGGATGCGGCGAGCCGTGTCACGCGCCGCCGCAAGCGAACCGGGCAGAAAATACCCAATGACGCGTTTTTCTGCATGGCCGGCCATGACAAAGAACAGCACATCTTCAGCTTCTGCATAAAGTTTATCACCGATTGTAACCTGCTGCTCGGAGACAGTAAAACCCACCGGAAGCTCAAGACGCAGTTCCGGGCTCTTCGGCCAGCCAAGCACGAGCAGGTCCCTGCCGGTTGGTCGTTGAGTGAGATAATCGTTTTCGTTCATCACCGGGGCCTGGTGCCATTGCAGGCCCCGCAACAGATCCCTGGAGGCATCGAGCAACGCCTCAGATCCGTTCGAGACGACAACCAGAGGCGCCCTTGATGCGCGCAGGTTGTTGACTGTCGCCGGCAGTTCTTCAGGATAGAGTTTACGGAACAGTGCGCTCTCCGGGTCAACGGTGAGACTGACCGGGCGATCGGTGACGGTGAAGACAAAACAGTTCTGGCGCTCAGCAAAACCGAGTGTCTGGTCATACTTCCGCGTTGCGGTCTCAAGTCGCAGCGGCACGGCGAGATCGTAGAGCGGCTCATCCTGAAGGATGGTACCAGAGACCTGCCAGCCGGTATCAACAGGCATGACAATGACATCCGTCAATTGCAGCTGCGGGGCACCGGGCCGCCCGACCCACTGGCTGAAGAAGGTTGTAAGATCCATGCCGGAGGCTGCCTCGAAGTGTCGCTGCAAATCGCTCCAGGCGTAACGCTTGCCGAGTCCGTCCCGTGCCGCAGCCTGCAGCCCCGACCAGAAGGCTTGATCGTCAATCAGGTTACGCAGCATATGGAAGACCATGGCCGCCTTGCCATAGCCAACCGCCTGGTCGCGCTTTGACATGCGGCTGCGAAAAGCAGTCAAGGGCAGATCGTCACTGGCATCGATCAGGGTCGCATAATCGCGCAGGATCTTGCGTCGGTACTCAAGTGCCTCGGCAGGCGCAGACAACTCTTTCAGGTAGTAATCAGCAACATAGGTGGCCAAACCTTCACCCCAGTTGCCGGACGCATAATCGATCTCAATCGCATTTCCCCACCAGGTGTGTGCAATTTCATGAGGCAGGCTGGTGGTACGAATAAAAGGCAGCTTGATCACACTGCTGCCGAGCAGGGTCCAACCGGGAAGGCCATATCCCGTGGGATAGAAATTTTCCACTACGGCAAACTTGGCGTAAGGATAGGGGCCAAACAATTTCTGGTAAAGCTGCAGGTATTCACGACACGATTCCAGGTAGCCCGAAGCCAGTGCGGCATTTTCGGCACTGGTGAAAACCAGGAGTTGAGTCTCACCAAGGTCGTCCCGCTCAACTTGATAGTACCCCGCAGCCAGAGCCAGGGCAGACTGGGGCCGTTGTGTCTGCCAGATCGTCTGTGCACCTGCTGCACTGGACTCAAGGCTGACCAGGCGGCCGGTTGTAACGCCATACAATCCTGGTGGCCCGGTAATTGTCACACGGAAACTGCTGTTCGCACCGATCGGTTGCAGATGCCAGCTGGATTTTGCTGAGAGAAATGTGCCTTGCGGCATGATCGTCGCCGTAACACCGAAGGATGGGTCCTCTATGCCGACTCTATCCTGCGGTACAGGGTCATCAAAACGGACCCGGTAGGTAACAGTCAAGGTGGCCGCGCTGCCTTTCATCGGGATCTGCAGGCGTCCGTTTTCGAACGCGAAGGGAATCGGCAGACCATCGGCGATCACCGAATCGATATCGGCCTGGGCTGCCAGGCGAAACGCCGTTGGCCATCCTGCATGCGCGTTAGTCAGAGTCAGGACCGCCTTGCCTTCCAGGAGATGTTCTCCCGGAACAATACGGATGAACAGGTTCTGGTCGATCAGGCCTGACGCAGAGGCCATCACCGGAACGGTGGCCAGTAGTAAAAGGATCGGTATGAGTAGCAGAATCCGCAACATAAACTAGTACCTTGTAACTCATGAAATGTCGCAAAATTGCGACGGGATGTGGCGCACCAACAAGGCGTGGCTGAGAGCGCATAGCACCGCTATGTAACCGAAGCCACAACGCAGCTGGCGTGCCAAAGAACAAGCAAGATGCGTTAGTTTATGGGTTACACGGTACTAAGATTATAACATCAAAAATGCACTCGCTCATCGGAAGACAGATACCGCCGCCTGGCTCAACTTTCTCATGAGTTATTTAACAGATATTTTTAATTTTTTATCTGCATTGACATCTCCACGAGGGCCGATATACTTAAGCCAAACAGTGGCGAAATAAGTCAGCGTGGAGCACTTAAAAACCCTGCGGGCGACCCGTGGCAAGAGCCTGGCGGCAATTGCCAGACAGCCCCGACAGGACCTGAATTATCAGCAGAATCTACCACTAAAAAAGGTAGAAGATTCAGGGTGGCACCAGCGGCAATTTCGTCACTGTTGTATTATACACAGCAGTCATCAAACGAGGCGACCGAAGGGTTGCCTTTCTGTTGGTACCACCTCCTGAGGGCTTCCTCGACCAATCTGCACGTCATTACTTTTCTCGATTCTGGCAAATCATCCGCACTGAGCTATACTCATTAAGAAGGATTCTTCACGAGAAAAGCCTGAAGCAGAGGAGATTAAAATGACAAGCAAAGCAATGACGGCGCTATCTATTCTGGCCGCAGGATTCATATCACTTGCAACCACCGTACAGGCAGACGAGGTAAACATCATCACGACCCAGGTCTCTGAACAGATTTACATGATTGAAGGAAAAGGCGGTAACATAGGGTTGTTTATCGGCAAGGAGGGGACGTTTCTTATCGATGACCAGTTCGCTCCCCTCACGGAAAAGATCATAGAAGCGATCAAATCGGTCGGTGGCGACTACCCAAAATTCCTGATCAACACTCACTACCACGGAGATCATACCGGCGGGAACGAGAACCTGGGACGGAGTGGCACCCTGATCTTTTCTCACGACAACGTGCGTGAACGTCTGAGCACAGGCTCTTTTATCGAGGCATTCAATATGCAGCGATCCGGTGTTACCCCGGAGGGCTTACCGGTAGTGACCTTCTCTGAAGATATCAGTTTCCACCTTAACGGCGATAGTGTCCAGGTCATACATGTGCCCCACGCCCATACCGATGGCGATAGTTTTGTTCACTTTAAAGCCGCCAATGTGATCCACGCCGGAGATATCTTCTTCAACGGTTTCTATCCATTTATCGATGTCAATCATGGTGGCTCCCTCAAGGGGATGATCGCCGCAGTGGACAAGATTATATTGTTAGTTGATAACAATACGAAGATTATCGCCGGACACGGCCCATTAGGGGACAAGTCACAGTTGGCAAGCTATCGCCAGATGCTCGTAACCGCCTATGAAAGGCTGAGAAAGCTTAAGGAGAAAGGGAGTAGTGCCCAGGAAACGATCGCCGCCAAACCTCTGGCCGACCTTGAGGCAACCTGGGGTGGTGGACTCTTCACCGGCGATCGTTGGATCGAGTTGACTTATTCCGGGGTTTATTAAGCAGGGATATCGTGGAGTACTTACACGACCACCCGCTCAGGACAGAATGTACAAAAAATATCTGCAAGCAACAAAATGAGTAAAGTCTATAGTTTAACTAGGAAAATACCTGTCGGGACCTTTGACAATAAGTACCCATTAGACCCACAAACATTCGGAAAAAAGCTACGAAAGACCAGAACTGATAGATTATTGATCAAAGACTTGGCCAAAACATTGAAAGTCACTCCAGACTCGATTATCAACTAGGAGGTTCGAGGAACGAGACCTATTGGTAGCAACATGAAAAGACTGAAGGCTTTTTCCCCAGAATTGTACTAATCCAGACTTAATCTGACAGACATTGCCTAGTTTGACCTCGTGCAAAGAAAGGGCACATTTAAGCCCTAAATATCCTTAGGTAATACAGTAAAGAGTTGCGGAAGGATTTATAATAATTGTTACTGCTAGCTTTATGCATTTACTGTAAATCGTGACATATAAGAAAATAGCTGTACATAGAGCCCCCTGAATTAAGATTAAAACCCTTTACAATTAATCCCACAAGAGTATGATTAATTACGACTAACGAAGGGGTTGTTTATGTTTGATATGGTTAGTGGAATGTTTTGTTTTGTAACGGTAGCAGTAAGTTTCTTGTATGGAACAAGAATCTGCTGGGTTTGCGGGAAAAAATGTAACTTTGGAGTAGACCCTGCCGAAAAAAAGAAAATTCTCAAAGAAAATATGCCGGGGGGATTTGCTGTCTATTCTTTTGGCTTTATTGTTGTTTTCAGCGCAGTCTTAGACGGCCCGATAACGATTGCTATCACATCACTTACGAGCGCTTTTCTCCTTTCTCACTTTGTAGTTTCAATGGCTATGCCTGCGTTGAAATATAATCCCGCAAACCACATCGACGAAACTCACCTCAAGCACTAAAAAGACCGCCTGTTATCAGGTGATCAAATCATGCGTGATATAAAAATCCTCAAATACCTCTATGAATAAGAAGCCGGTTTTCTTCTCAGAAGTCGTGACAAATAAGACACGACCCCTGATGACAATCCCCAGAGGCCGCGTCAGCAGCGCCTGTTGTAAAAATACAGGCTATTTATCACTAACTGCTTCAGATA
>PVMK01120240.1_pt1 | contig 47328 bp, 48 predicted proteins | sample 1853481 | NCBI WGS metagenome assembly PVMK01 (sample SAMN08533507, study PRJNA380276) | Marine sediment metagenome, whole genome shotgun sequencing project.
ATGGCGGCGAAAAATACGCTCTTGTGCGGCCACATCACCCCCTTGGGCATGCCGGTAGTACCACCGGTATAGAGGATAAACAAATCATCGTCGGCGCGTTCCGCGAAATCCCGATCAGCGCTCTGCCCGGCCAGGCAACTGCCATACTCTACCGAGCCAATCTGCTGTGGGTCACAGCCCGATTCGTCGCTCACATAAATCAGGGTTTTAAGATCCGGGGCAGAATCCCTGACCTCGGCAATGTGGGGGGCAAACTCCTGATTGTGTATACAGGCCACCATATTGGCGTTGTCGAAGATGTACAGTAACTCGTCCTGCACATAGCGGTAGTTGACGTTGATGGGAACAGCCCGAATCTTGAAGCAGGCCAGCATTCCCTCCAGGTACTCATTACAGTTGTACATGTAAAGGCCTACATGGTCGCCCGGGCCCACGCCCTGGCCGGTGAGGTAATGGGCCAGGCGGTTGGCGCCCTCTTCCAGCTGGGCGAAGGTCGCGCGTTGTTCGCCACAAACCAGGGCGTTGCGGTTGGGCACCTTGTCCGCAACCATTTCGTACATATCTGCAATATTGAAGTGCACAGCCATTTTTTCTTCCTCTAAAATAAGTACTAAGGTTTTTCCGCACCAACAACCCACATGGCGAAAAACTGTGCTCCGCCACCGTAGGCATGGCCCAGGGCGAGCTTTGCCCCCTCCACCTGATGTTCTCCCGCGTCACCGCGGACCTGCCGCGCCGCCTCGGCGAAACGGATCATGCCCGAGGCGCCGATGGGGTTGGAACACAATACGCCACCGGAGCAATTCCAGGGGATATCACCCCCCTCATCCAGGGAGGTGGCGCCCGCCAGGGTTAACTTCCAGCCCTCACCCTCCGGGGCGAAGCCCAGGTTTTCCAGCCACATGGGTTCGTACCAGCTGAACGGCACGTAAACTTCGGCGCAATCCAGGTCTTTGCGCGGATCGGTAATGCCGGCCTGTTTATAGACATCCGCCGCACAGTCCCTGCCCGCCTGCGGGATTCACCTCTTCACGCCCCGCGTACATGGTCGGCTCGGAACGCATGGCCACCCCGTGAATCCAGGCGGGTGGCTTGGGCGATTGCTCAGCCAGGTCTTCGGATACAATCACCATGGCGCAGGCACCGTCCGAAGACGGACAGGCCTCCAGAAAACGGATGGGATCCCACAGCATGAAAGACTCTTCCACTTCCGCCATGGTGATATCCGGTTTTTGCAGGTGGGCCAGTGGATTGCGCGCGCCGTGCAGGCGGTCCTTCACCGCCACCTTGATACCCACATCGTAGGGCGCGTTGGAACGGCGTATATATTCACGAATAATCGGCGCGAAATAACCACCGGCGCCCGCATTGAGGTGTACTGAAAAAGGCTGCGGTGTAGACAGGGCCCACATGGCGTTGGACTCGGACTGTTTTTCGAAAGTCACGGTAAGCACCCGTTTAAAGGTGCCGCTTTGCACGTGAGAAGCCGCTACCAGGGCGGTGGAGCCACCCACGGAGCCCGCAGTGTGCACCCGCATCATGGGTTTGCCGTTGCAGCCCAGTGCGTCCGTAAGGTAAGTCTCAGGCATAATCACGCCCTCGAACATATCCGGCGCTTTGCCGATGACCACCGCGTCGATGTCGTCCCATGCAAGGTCCGCGTCCTGTAGCGCGTTCACCGCCGCCTCCCGCACCAGACCCGCTATGGAGACATCACCGCGTTTAGTCTTGTACTTTGTCTGGCCAATACCGACCACTGCTGCCAAATCAGCCATTACGCGCTCTCCAGTACGGTTACCAGGTTGTGTTGCAGGCAGGGCCCGCTGGTGGCGTGGGCCAGGCCGCGTTGCGCCTCGCCGGCGACAATGCGATTGAACACCTCACCGATGCGGGACAGGCCCGATGCCATCATCAGGTTGCCCGCCAGCACACCCCCGCTGGGATTGACGCTGGTGTCCGCACCCAGGCCCAGGGCGCGGGTGAGGATAATTTCCTGATGACTGAAAGGCGCGTAAAGTTCCGCCACATCGATATTGCCGTCGGCCACACCCGCACCCTCGGCTGCGAGGCGCGTCGACACGGAGTCGGTCAAATCACGCATGCCCATATTGTGTGTTTCGATACGGTGATCGATGCCGCTGATCAGCGCGTAAGGCACCTCCCACTCCCTGGCTTTGTCCACGGTGCAGATAATCATGGCGGCGGCGCCATCCGACACCGGGCTGCAATCTGATTTGCGCAGAGGCGCCACATAAGTGTCCTGCGCCAGTAACTCATCCGCCGAGATATCGCCACGCAACTGCGCGCAGGGGTTGGCCATGGCGTTTCTGCGCGAGCGCGCCACCACATCGGCCATATCCCGTTCAGTAATGAGCCCCCCGTCCAGCATCAGGCGCGCCTGCATGGCGGCAAGAGAGATCGTATCCACCCACAGGGGAGCCAGGTAATAGGGGTCCAGTTGCTGCGACAGGACAATGGGCAGCTCCCCGGTAGAGGACTTACCAAATCCGTAGATCAGCGCTGAATCCGCGTGACCCATGCGAATCTTCAACATTGATTCATACAGGGCCCAGGCGGCGTCCATTTCAACATGGGATTCCTTGATAGGCGGAACCGCGCCCAACGCATCCACGCCGGCCACAAAGGCGAAAGCCGCGCCCCTGCAGGTAATCACAGCTGCCAGAGCAGACAAAATCCACATCCTGGGCATTGTTCAGGCCCACCTGATCGAACACCGCCCGCAACTGCGGCATAATCAGCTCGACTTCATTGGCAGCGCCAGCCTGCGCTACGCAGTCTGACTGGTGGTAGGCAACGACAACAATATCTTTCATGATCTCACCCCTTCCATCCGTCTACCGAAACCTTTGCCAATCATCTCCACCGGCACGTCGGGCTCATCAATGGGCCTGAAGTAGCGGATGTTGTCCATGGCGTAATCCCATTCTTCCTCGGGCTTCCACACCGCCTGCACCCGTTGCCCGATATGCACCTCATCATTCACGCACTCGCTCATTAGATGGATAAAGGACAGATTGGCCCCGTCCAATACCAGGTTCGCAATAACATAGGGAGGCTGGATGGGGTTGTTGGGGATGGGGATAGCGACAATAGTAAAAGACTGCACCGTGGCGATATCCGGCAACACGACCTCTTCCTCTGTGGGTACGCCGCAAGCAGCGCACGAGCCTCTAGGTGGCACGTAAACATTGGCACACAGGGGGCAGCGCTGACCGGTAAGAATGCCCTTCTTTACCTGGGTCAGAAACCGCGCCGGCGCCTTACCCGCGGTAAAGTTGTATTTCAGGTAGATCGGCACCTCGATACCGGTGATCATTTCCTGCTCTTCGCTCATAGCTCTCTCCTGCCTACCTTTGTCCTACACCAGCTCAAAACAGCGGATATCTGTGATGTAGCCTTTGGTCTCTTCAGCCCATACCGCCTGTACCCGGGCACCGGTGGTGACATCGTCCTCCGCGGCCGCAGCCACACAATGGATCATCGGTACATCGGCGCCATCGAGTTTGATCATCGCCCAGGCGAAGGGCTGCGGCATTGGGTGGGCTTCTCGCGGTTCCTCAACCCAGCACCAACTGACAATCTCGCCCTGCTGGCCCACCTCCACAAACTCACTGAGTTCCTCGGCGGTGTCCGGGTCGTACTCCATGGGCGGCACGATCACACGGCCGTCACTGGCTTTTATACCGACGATCCTGCGCTCTCGCAGTTCGGTCAGAAAGCGGCCGACCACCGGGCCGGTAGAGCGAGTATAGGTAAAGCCAAGCTCAAAGGCCTGGCTGAGGACTTCCGGCTGCGACACTGTCACGGCCCTCCTTTCTCACATGAAATTGCGGACTGTGAGTATCAAGCACCAGCGGGCGTGACTCAATGACGCAAAGGATCACGTGCAACTGACTTTTCAGATCACTCCCCGATAGCCATCCGTGATAGCTTTTGGTACCGTCTGGCCTCTCACAATAACCTCAGGGGAAGCATTTCATGGTCGCACTCACAGATATGGCTGATTACCAGGTGGAGGACGGCGTCGCTGTTATCACCATAGACAACCCACCGGTTAACGCACTGAGCCATGGTGTGCGCCAGGGACTGAAGGACGGCATGGCTCGCGCCCAGGCGGACGATGAGGCCTCCGCCATCGTTATCCACTGTGCGGGCCGCACTTTTATTGCAGGTGCAGATATCACAGAATTCGCCACTGGCATTAAAGAGCCGGGCCTGCATGAAGTCCTGGATATTCTGGATAATTCCACCAAACCCCTTATTGCCGCCATTCACGGCACGGCCCTGGGGGGCGGACTGGAAACCGCCCTTTGCTGTCACTTCCGGGTTAGTACGGCAGATGCCAAATTCGGCGTACCGGAAGTCAACCTGGGCCTGCTGCCCGGTGGTGGCGGCACGCAGCGCCTGCCCCGGGTACTGGGTGTGGAAAAAGCACTGGAAATGGTGACATCGGGCAAGCCCATTGGTGCTGAAGAAGCCTTGGCCGGCGGACTGATCGAGCGCATTATCGACGGCGGTGGTGGTGACGACTTGCGCGCGGGTGCTGTCGCCTTTGCCCGTGAGGTCATTGCCAACAACACACCCCTGCAACAGGCGCGAAACAGGGACGAGAAACTCCTCAGCACCCGTGAAAACCCGGCCATCTTTGATCAGGTGCGAAAGTCTATCGCCCGCAAGACCCGTGGTTTTATCGCCCCCGAACACAATATTCGCTGTATCGAGGCAGCGGTAAACCAGCCTTTTGACGAGGGCATGAAAACCGAAGCCAAACTATTCATGGAGCTGATGAGCGGCCCCCAGTCGGCGGCGCAGCAGTACTTCTTCTTCGCTGAACGCCAGGCGGCCAAAATTCCGGACATACCCAAAGACACCGCCGAACGTGACATCAACAAAGTGGGGGTGATCGGCGCCGGCACCATGGGTGGCGGCATCGCCATGAATATGGCCAATGCCGGCATTCCTGTCACCATCGTGGAAACCAAACTCGAAGCCCTTGACCGGGGCCTGGGCGTCATTCGCAAAAACTACGAAAATACGGCCAGTAAAGGCCGTATCAGCCCGCAGGATGTGGCAGCGCGCTGCGACCTGATCACCGGCTCCATGGACCTCAAAGACCTGGCGGATTGCGATCTCATCATTGAAGCTGTATTCGAGAACATGGACGTGAAGAAGGATATCTTCGGCAAGCTGGACAGTATCGCCAAACCGGGTGCCATCCTCGCTTCCAATACCTCGGCCCTGGACCTGAACGAGATCGCTGCCGCCACGGCCCGGCCAGAGGACGTTATCGGCCTGCACTTTTTCTCCCCGGCCAACGTGATGAAACTGCTGGAAGTGGTGCGCGGGGAAAAAACCGCCAAAGACGTCATCAAAACCTGCATGTCCTTCGCCAAGCGTATTGGGAAAACTGCCGTGCTGGTAGGTGTATGCCCGGGCTTCGTCGGCAACCGTATGTTGTTTATGCGGCAGATGCAGGCCCAGCAACTAATCGTGGAGGGCGCCCTGCCACACCAGATAGACAAGGTGATCTATGACTTCGGCCTGCCCATGGGACCCTACCAGATGAGCGACCTGGCAGGGCTAGACCTGGGCTGGAACAAGGCGACTTCAAAGGGTGAGACCATCCGCGATCGCCTGTGTGAACTGGATCGACGAGGCCAGAAAACTGGCGCGGGCTACTATGACTACGATGAAAAACGCCAGCCTAGCCCCTCCCCAGTGGTGGAGGAAATCATTCGAGAGTTCGCGGTCCGGGCGGGGCAGGAATCCAGGGATATCTCCGACCAGGAAATCCTTGAACGCTGCATCTACCCCATGATCAATGAGGGGGCCAAAATCCTGGCCGAAGGTATTGCCATCCGCGCCAGTGATATCGATGTGGTCTGGGTTTACGGCTACGGCTGGCCGGTGTATCGCGGCGGCCCCATGCATTACGCCAATAGCATCGGCCTGGACAAAGTCGTGGCGGCGCTGCGCAATTACCAGCAGCAGACCGGGGACGACTTCTGGCAGCCCTGTGAACTGCTGGTGGATCTGGCGGAACAGGGTGTGGGCTTTAGTTAATGCCCATTGGAGACTTCATACCCTCTCTTTTGCTGTGTGAAGTTCCTTTACTTATACCAGTGCCACAAGAAATGTTGCCTGCCGCTGCCGCGAGCGCCAAAATCACTGATAATAACAGGCGATGATTTTGCGTAGTCGTAACGCCATACGCACTCAATCAAAACCAACCCATGACAAGCAGGAGTGAACCCATGTCAGTCGCAGCCGCTGGATATCTGAGAATCGCAGCCCGGGACACCGCAGCCTGGATGGACTTCGGCACCGGGGTGCTCGGCCTGATGGAGGCAACCCGGGAAGACGCGCAGGGAGCGCGCTTCCTGCGCATGGATGACCACCCGTTCCGATTTATGATCGAGCCCGGTGATACCGACAAATTAATCGCTGCCGGCCTGGAATACCCCACCGAGGCCACCTGGCAGAGCACCCTGGACGCCCTGCGAGCAGCGGGTCATGCGGTTGAGGCAGGGTCCCGGGAAGAAACAAAGCGTCGCTGCGTCACCGCATTCGCCACTGTGCAGGATCCCTCGGGCAATACCCTGGAACTGTACTGGGGCCGCGAACTGGACTACGTGCCGCTGGCCTCCCCCACCGGCACGCCCGCCTTCGTCACCAGCTTCGACCAGACTGGCGATCTGGGCTTTGGCCACTTCGTTCTGCCGGCCCCCGAATTCGACGCGACGACTGCCTTCTATACCGAACTTATCGGTATGGGCCTGACCGACACCCTGTACCCCCCGGGTATGGACGGCGTCAAGATCAACTTCATGCACGCCAATAACCCGCGCCAGCATTCTCTGGCCCTGTTCAACGGCCCCCACCCCCTGGGTGTGCTCCACATCATGGTTGAAGTCCAGAACATGGACGAGGTAGGCAAGGCCATGGATCGCGCCAAACAGGCCAACACCCATTTCCTGGCCACTCTGGGTCGCCATGTAAACGACAACATGTGCTCCATCTACCTGCTGGCACCCGGCGGCATCGCCGTGGAATACGGCCACGACGGCCTGCTTATCGACTGGGAGAATTACGTACCCACGGTCAGCGTCGAAAGCGACCTGTGGGGCCATGAGTACAACTTCCCCGGTTTGAATGACTAACCTGTAAGAGACGGTTGCCGGTAGGACCGCCTGTAGCAGCGGCCTCTGGCCGCGACATCGAATGACAGCCGTCGCCCTCAGAGAGGGCTGCTACAGTAGTGTGTGCCATTCGTACAAATTGGGGCCGCGTGTTTCAGCAGCTTGTGGTCACCCCACTACACTGCCCTCACCGCACTTCTACGGTCACCGGAATCCAGCGATTGAGGATATAACGCAGGGTACCGCTGGCCTTCATTTTGGCCAGGGCTCGATTGAGTTCACCGGCCAGGGCATCGTCGTCTTTACGCACCGCCCAGGCGAGCATTTCATCGGTGAGGGGCGAATACAGGCTGATCAGGTCGCCATTCTCCGTTGTAGTCGCCAACCGCCAACTGGTAGGAGCATCGTGAATATACAGGTCGATCTCGTCGTTACGCAGGCTGGCGAAAGCCGCCGCCGCATCCGCCACGTACTTGACCTGGGCATCCTTGAGCTCCTGCTCGGCGAAATACGCTCCGGTGGTACCGGGTTCCACACCAATACGCACTCCTTCACGGTAGACAGACCAGGGCTGGGCGAACTGCGCCACCTTATCCTTGTGCATAATGGCCATTTGCCCCATCTGCATATAGGCGTCGGTAAACGTCACCAATTCGCTGCGCTCAGCTGTGACACTCATACCGGACATAACGACGTCAATTTCGCCTGCCTGCAGGGCCGGCAGCAGTTTCACGGCAGGCATTTCAACCACTGTCATTTTCTGCCCGATGATCTTGCTCACCGCCGTTATATTATCAGCTTCGATCCCGACGATGCGCCCGTCCTGCTTGAATATGAGAGGTGGGTAATCCGGAGAGAGACCGACACGGAGCTCCCCCGCCATGGCGCTTATCACGACAAACTGTGAGAACAGAACAATCAGAAGATTTCGGAGCATGACTTTTCCTTAACAATGGGTATTCGGGCTAGTTAGTGCGCATCCGGAAACTCACCTTATTGTCATCCCCGCGCAGGCGGGGATCCAGTAAGCCCTTAATTTTCATGGATTCTCGCCTACGCGGGAATGACGATCCAGGGAAAAATCGGCGTTTCCGGAGGCACCCTGATTACAACGCGGGACTAATGTATCACTGTCTGTGGTCAAACTAAATCGGGATTAGCACAATTGGCTCAAGTGACTAAAACAACTACCAGCCAGAGCAACTACAGCGTCAAAGCGATGCGCACCGCGGTATTGCGGTAGAGTCGGGTGGCACTGGCCAGGGTCAAGCCCAGCCAGGTAAAATCCGCCGCCATCAGCAGTGCCGCAGGCCCGGTAAAATGCCCCGTTATCGCCGCTGCCAGTAACAGCAGCAAGGCCGACAAATGTAAACGAAACTGCCAGCGGGAGCGGTGCTGGGGGATAATCTCCCCCATATGAGGCAAGGTTTTAAGCAGCTCAAAATTGGCTATACAACGGCGCTGCAAATGCAGATAGGCCAGAAAAGGTACAATTTTCTGCAGCATCCCCATGATGACCGAGCACGCAAAGCCGTAGATCATGAGAATTCCGATGATCACAGGCGCCCGCTGCTGTAATTCAACCGATGACAACAGTTGACCCACGAAATACAGGGCGGCCAGCAACAGGGCCGAGGCAATCAGGCATACCAACGACAGGCGCCAGAACCGGGCGGTGATATCGGGGATTTTGCGTTTGCGCTGATTTAGCAGGTGAATGGTGTATACCGCGTACACAATGGCCACGGTGCACAGGGCAAGCACCACCAGCGCCTGCACCACCGGTTGTTCTACCAGTGTGAGCAACAGCAGTGACAGAAACACCACCGCGGGTAAGGCGCGGGCCAGCGCTGTGGGGTAGCTGGGGGTGACATGAAACATCGGTATCACCTGGTAACTCGCGCCCATTACCAGCAGCAACACCCAACCCGCCAGCCCCCAGGCCAGGTGAATATTGGCGATATTGGCCAGTGCCAGCGGCTCCACCAGCCCGGCATAATTCGCCGACCGCAACGCGCCCAGGCCAATGGTTATCAACAGCGACAGGGCGGCAAATCGAATACTGTAGATGGCATCGCCGCCGCCAATATGACGCAACAGTAACGATCCCAGTGCCAGCAGGAATATGGCAAAAGCCGCCAGTAATACCGGCAGCGCCAAGGCAAACAACCAGTACGCCTGCCAGTAAAAACCCGCAACCAGCAGCAACACACCAGGCAACAGCAGCAGGTGCACTCCGGTGGCGACAATCGTGCCGCCGGGAATCATCCGGCCACTGATGACCGGCACCAGTTGAAACATCGCCCCCAGCATCACCATGGCCATGAAACCCAGGGTCAACAAATGGGTGGCCGCCAACAGTTCGGGGCTCCATTGCGAGCTGAAAGTCCGACCGGCACCGAGCAGCAACACCAGTGCCGCCAACACCCCCATCCAGGGTGCTGTATTAAAAAATCGAAAGGGTATATGGATAGGGGGGATCGTCTCCAGGGAGAGGCCTTTCATCCTCATAGAACACCTTCCTGCCTGAGGGTCTGCTCATCGGCGGGAAAGTAAATAAGGATCTCGCAGGCCGCGGCGGTGTCCTCTTTCACTGCGTAGGCCAATGACATCGCCCGGCAAAACTCGAATAACGGATAGGGAACCCGTCTGTGCAGCATGCGCAGGTACTGTCCCGGTTGCAGCTGCCGCAGGATGGCCGTGGCCTTGTCAAAGGGCTCCGGGGGCGCCATGTCCCTGGCATCCAGTGTGGTTTCGACCAACATCAGGATCGCTGTAAGTTGTCGACCTCACTGGCAATACACTGATCCATGATCGGATAAAGAATATTCTCTTCTTTCATGTTGTGCTGTTGCGTCAGCATCATCAGGGTTTCCCCCAGGCCCAGAAACCGTGGCTGGTCTTGCGCCGCCAGGGCCTCATTCATCTGCGCCACCAGCGCACGCATTTGCTCATGTTCCCCGCGCATCACCGCAATCGGCCCCGGGGGACCATTGGCCGCCTCGAGCGCGGGGAACAGCTGCCCCTCTTCCCGCTCGGTAATATGCGTATTCATTTCACTGGTAAAGGCCTGCCAGCCAACCGTCGCAGCCTCCCAATCCTCGTTCGCCACAGCTTCCTCTGCCGCCGCGTACAACTCGTCACATTGCCGGTGGTTGTGCTGCATAAATTCACTGATTGTCGTCATATCTCATCCCATTCAATTTGATTCAGGCGTATCGGGCTGCGCATCCGGGTGTGCCTTCGCAAAGGCCTCCAGCGTATTGCAGTGCTCCCACACCTTCAGGATATTCTTGTACTCCACCATCGCCACATTGAAACGCAGGGCGTTGTATACCTGGGGTATCAGGCAGGCATCGGCCATGGTCGGCGCGTCACCAAAACAGCACTGCCCACTGCGAGTCTGCAGATTTTTCTCTATGGCTTCAAAACCCCGGTCAACCCATTTGCCATACCAGACATGGACTTCCTCCGGGCTGGCACCCATGGGGTTTTGCAGGTAATTGGTGACCGACAAATTGTTCAGCGGGTGAATATCGCAGGCGATGGAATTTACCGTGCTGCGTACCAACGCCCTCTGCAAGGGATCAGACGGCAGCAGTGCGGGCTCCGGGTATGTCTCCTCCAGCCACTCCATGATGGCGACCGATTGGGCAATGAGCGTACCGTCAGGCGTTTCCAGGGCGGGCACCAGTCCCTGGGGGTTTTTCGCCATATAATCGCCGGATTTTTGCTGGGCATACAACAGATTGACCGCAATATAGTCGTAATCCAGCCCCTTTAGCTCAAGCGCGATACGCACCCGGTAGGCGGCTGATGAGCGGTAGTAGGAATAAAGTCGCATGCTGTCTACTATCTACCTACTGCCCCGGCGCGCTGTGCTGCGTTTCGCCTTTGGCTTGGGCTTGGGCTTGGGCTTGGGCTTGGGCTTGGGCTTGGGCTTGGGCTTGGGCTTGGCCGCCGTCTGTTTATTGGCCGCCCTCCGTGCCTTAGGTTTGCTCAGGCCGGCGACGTCCTCCAGTTCCACCAGGGATTCTTCCATATAATCAATCAAACGCTGCACCTGCGGCATCGTGCGGCGACAGGCCATGATGCCAAAATCCACATTTTTATCGTAAGTGATCAGCGTAATATTGAGCGCGACACCTTCTGAGACGATCGATGCCGGATACATGCCATCCAGGCGCGCCCCATCCCAGTACATGGGCTGGCGCGGGCCGGGAACATTGGAGATAACCGTGCTGTAGGGCGGAAAGCGACCGAGCAGTCCCAGCGGGATCAACAGCAGACCGGGCATTTGCAGCAATTGCAGCATCAATGCGGCTTCCTGCGGTTTCATACCCTTGAACAGCTCTTTACCGGCCTGCACCGAGGCCTGGATAGCGGCGAAGCGTTTGCCGGGATCTTTGATATTAGTGCCCAGATCGGCGCTGATTGCCCCCACCGCGTTTGACGAATCGATATCACCCTCGCGGCGCAGCGACACCGGCACCATCGACTTTAGAGACTGCTTCGGCAGCTCTCCATGGTTTTGCAGATAAGTGCGCAGGGCGCCGGCACACATCGCCAGCACCGTATCGTTAAAAGTGCCATCCAGGGCCTTGCCTACCGCACGGATGCGGGCGAAAGGCCAGGACTGGGCGACAAAACGGCGTGCACCATCGACTTTCGTATTGATCGTACTGCGCGGCACATTCTGCCACGGCAAGATCAACGCACCGCCTTTGCCCGTCCACGCATCTGCGGCGCGTCTCAACGCGCTGTACACATGCACACCGCTGTCAAAACGCTCCTTCAGGGCCTCGGCGACATTGCGTAATTCCGGGTCACTCATAGCCGCGGGATGTTGTTGCTGCAACATGGCGCGATACCGCTGCTGGGACTCCACTGACAGCGGGGATTCATGGATACGCGTGCGCGCGCTGGTGGAGTACATACTCTGGGTGAGGTGAATCGAGCGCGCACCATCGATCGCCGCGTGATGAAATTTCTGATACACCGCAAACTGGCGATTGGGCAAGCCTTCTATCAGGTGCGTCTCCCACAGGGGGCGGTTGCGATCCAGCAACGTGCCGTGCAGCCTGGATGCCAGTGCAAACAGCTCACGGTAGCGTCCGGGTTTAGGCAGGGCCGAGTGACGCACATGGTAATCGAGGTCCAGGGATTTGTCCTGCTCCCAGTACGCCGGACCAAGCAAACCCAGTGGACCCGTCTTAAGGCGTTCACCAAAGGGGGATTGTAAATCCTTTGACGAACGGAGCTTGTCAGCCAGATTATGCAGGAACGTCTGCTCATCCGCGCCCGGGGGCAGAGTGAACAGGTTCACACCACCCACATGCATCGGTGTCTCACGGCTTTCAGCCATAAGAAATGCGCTGTCTAAAAAATTGAGTCGTTTCATATTGTTATATCACCAGGCTATTCAATATGGCTACAGGAAGGACTGTTATCGAGGCTGCGACTCAGTATAGCAGCAAAGGAAAAACTCGCGGAGCCCTTGACCCTCTTTGCCGTATTTGCCATGCTGCGCACCGGCTTCGGCCATGCTACAGACCAATCACCTAAAAAGGTTGTTATGTTATGAAAAATTTACTCAAAGCTACCTTAATGCTGCTCATGATCAGCCTGCCACTTCATGTGGCCTGGGCGGACGAATACAGCGACGCGATAAAAAGCTTCCAGGAGGCCGGAGAGAGTGGCTCTTATTTTGCCAAGAGCTATGGCTATGCCGTCTTCCCCAGTATCGGCAAAGCGGGCATTGGTATCGGTGGCGCCCATGGTACGGGTAAGGTCTACAAACAAGGCAAGCCTATCGGTGAGGCTACAATGAACCAGCTCACTGTGGGCTTCCAACTCGGTGGGCAGGTGTACAGCCAGATGATCTTTTTCAAGGACGAATCTGCCCTGAACGACTTCATCTCCGGCAATTTTGAATTCAGCGCGCAGGCCACCGCCGTGGCAATCACTGCCGGCGCCTCCGCTGAAGCCAATACCGGCGGTGGCACCTCTGCCGGGGTTAGTGGTGGCAAAAATGATGCGGACACCAAATCACTGGGCTACCGCAAGGGAATGGCCATCTTTACCGTCGCCAAGGGCGGCCTGATGTACGAGGCGGCCCTGGGCGGGCAGAAATACAGCTACTCAGCCCTGTAGAGAAAGTCTAAAGAATAAAAAAACCCGCGATTTGCCAATCTACAAGCGTTCTTACAGCTTGTAGATTGTTTTTCCTTCCTTGATGGTCTCCAGGATATTGATCTCCTTGATGGCATCCACATCGGGGATCTCGAGCGGGTTGCTGTCGAGGATGACAAAACTGGCCTCCATCCCGGTTTTCAGTTTGCCCACCCGCTCTTCCTCAAAAAACTGCCAGGCCGGGCCGGTGGTCAAGGCCTGCAACGCCGTGTAGGCATCGACACGCTCATCCGGGCCAATGATCACACCGCTGCGCGATTCGCGTTTCATGGCGGTCCAGATGGTGAAAAACGGGTCCAGCGGCGTGATATTGAAGTCCGTATGATTGGAAACCACCAAACCCTTGCTTCTGGCTGTCTTGACGGGGCTCAGGTTGAAGGCTCTCTTCTTGCCAAAATTCATGACGTGCACATCGCCCCAGAAGAAGGCGTGATTGGTGAAGTAGGTGGGCGTCAGCCCCAGTTCAACATAGGAATCCAGTTGCCCCGGCGCCTGGAGGTTGGAGTGAACGATCACGGTGCGCCGATCATCCCCGGCAGTGATGCCGGTCGCTTTTACCGCGTCGATGACCATATCGATCGCCGCATCACCATTGCAGTGCACCTGCAGGGGGATCTTATTGTCCATGGCCGTTTTGACCAACTGGTCGAAGACCTGCCCTGGGACTCGTGGGCTCACCCCGCCAGTTCTTTTGTCCGGACGGGCCACCGCTCAGGTAGGGGTCGCGCATATAGGCCGTCTTGCCCTGCGGCGAGCCGTCCTGGGTGATTTTCATGGCGGCAATACGAAAATGATTGGTATAGTCCCCGCTCGAAAGGATATTTGGGGTTGTGCAACCACTCTTCGACCTCCGGAAAACCCATCAGGGCGGCGATATCAATAAATAGCTTCCCTTGTTTTGCCGCAAGCTGCAGAAACTCAACATCCCGGATGAAAGCAAATCCCTCGACAGCGCTGGTATAGCCATTTCTGGCGTATCCCATTTGGGCTTCTTCTATAACACCCAGGCGATGTTCCACTGACGCCTTGGGTAGCTTTTCCATGACCGGAATCCAGGCCGTCTCCATCAACAGACCGGCGGGCTCGTTGCCGCCGGGCAGCCGCGCAATAACTCCGCCCTCGGGTGTTGCGGTTTCCCGGGTGATCCCGGCCCATTGCAGGGCCTTCGAATTCAGTACCGCACCATGACCGGATACATGAATCAGGACGACGGGGTTTTCCGGGAACTCCTTATCCAGGTCAAGTTTTGTGATGTGGCGCTTTTCTTTAAGTCCGTCCTGATCGTAGCCCCATCCAATGATCGGATCAGCGTCGTCCAGGCCGCGCTCCTTTTTGAAGCCCTCAAGTTGTTCCAACACATCGGCTATGCTCCGGACCGGCCCCACGGGAGGAATGGACACATTCACCTGATCGATCATCTGCACGGCAAAAGCGAAATGGCCGTGCGGATCACGAAAAGATGGCATCAGGAACTTTCCCTGCAGGTTGTGCGCCTGGGCATCGGGGAATCTGGCCCTGGCCTCGGCCCGCTTGCCGACAAAGACAATCCCGCCTTCCGCGGACACCACGGCCTCGACATATCCCGGCGCGTCGCCATCCATGGTCAGGATATCACCCCCAAAATAGAGGGTCGCCGCTGTCTTTGCGGATGGCTGGGTGGAGCCGTTACCCGGATTGTGAGATTCCGCCAAAGCTCCCCCGGCAAACAAAATGAGCATCAGGCTGGTTAATATGAATGATCTGAATACGGTGTCTTTCATTTGCAGTGGTTCTCTGTGTGTCTGGCCGGGAATTCCAGATAGGAATAACATGTCAGTATAGACCAATGACCACAGAAAATATTGACAATACCTGGTACATCCCTGACGCTTACGGGTCGCATCATCCTTAATGGCACGGTGACTTAAGCCGGGAGATTCTCAATACAATTTCATCGGACATCCCGGTTGGCATTATCCATCGCTCCTTCCATGAGATTTATATCAATGACAAAGCCCTCACCCTGTTTGATATAGAAGAAGATGAAATCGGCATTTGGTAAGTACTGTGGCAACCGGGCGCAGTAGGATTCACGTAAAGAGAAGAGTTATGAAAGCTATTGGTATAATATTGGGCCTTCTGTGTATGGTCGGCCAGTCCGCTGCCAACGCGCAAGAATTTGCCGACAGCATTTACTTCGGCGGCGACATCCTGACGATGGCGGGTGACCAGCCGGGCTACATCGATGCACTGGCCGTCCGGGACGGGAAAATCATCGCCACAGGCAACCGGGATGATTTGCAGCAATACCGGCAGGACAGCACCAGACTGATCGACCTGCAGGGCAAGACCCTGTTACCCGGCTTCTACGATGCTCACAGCCACTTTTTCCAGACAGCGGTGAAACTGTCGACTGTCAGCCTCGATCCTCCCCCCGCGGGCACGGTTACCAGCATCGACAATATTCTTTCCGTACTAAAAAGCGAATTGAACGCGAACCCACGCAGGGCCGGCGAGTGGCTTTATGGCTGGGGCTACGACAACGGTATGCTTAAAGAAAATCGCCACCCAACCAGGGCTGACCTTGACAAGGTCAGCACCGAGGTACCAATTTCCATCTACCATTTTTCCAGCCACATGCTGGTACTGAACAGCAAAGGCCTGGAGTTAATGGGGTTCACGGCCGAATCGGTGGACCCGGAAGGTGGCGTGATCCGGCGCATGCCGGGTAGCGCAGAGCCCAATGGCATTATTGAAGAACAGGCGATTATGCCGGTGCTGCAGCAAATGCTGGCCTCCGTACAGGGCGAACGCATGATAGCGCTAATGGGCCGCTCCCAGCTTATATATAAGCAACATGGCTACACCAGCATGCTGGAGATGGCCGGCACGCCAGAACTGGTAACAGCCTTTAAATCCTATGCAGCCGCAGGCAAATTGGACATCGACCTGTCCACGGCGGTGCTGTCAGTGACACAGCCGGCGCAGCAGACAGCCAAACAATTTGACCTGGAATACCGGGATCACTTCCGCGTCATCGGTGGCAAGATCAATCTCGACGGCGGCTCACCCGGGCGCACGGCTTTCCTGCGCGAGCCCTACTACACCCAGGATGAGGGCGTATCGGCAGACTATCGCGGTTACTCCTCCATCACCAAACAGGAAGACCTGGATGCGATTGTCGCCAGTTTCTACCAGGAGCGAATTCCGATTTTTATTCACGCCCTGGGTGACGCCGCGATTGATCAGGCGATTCACGCTGTCGCCGCGGCGCAGAAAGCGCACCCAAGAGACGATATCAGGCAGCAGTTGATTCATTTACAGGTTTTCCAACCCGACCAGATGCAGGCGCTGCAAGAACTGGATGTGAGCTTGACGTTCCAAAACACCCACAACTATTATTTTTCCGACTTTCACGCGGCATCCACGCTGGGCCCACAGCGCACCGAGAAACTCTGCCCCATGGCCACAGCCATCAAGGAAGGTTTCAATGTGACCTTCCATCACGACTCACCGGTTCACCCGGTCAGTCAGATTTACCTTATCTGGATCGCGGTCAACCGTACCAGCCGTTCCGGCAAACTGTATGGACCCGAGGAACGCATCAGTGTGTATCAGGCGCTGCAGGGTTCTACAATCAACGCGGCCTGGCAGTTTTTTGAAGAAAACAGCAAGGGCAGCCTGGAGGTCGGTAAGCTCGCCGACCTGGTGATTCTTGATAGCAATCCCCTGAAAGTCGCGAAAGAAAATATCAAACAGATCCAGGTACTGGAGACAATTAAGGAGGGTGAGACCGTCTGGTCACACATTCAAAACTGAAATGATCACTCACATTGCACACTTTGAATTTTCTTGCGAAATACGCTGGGGCATCGTTGCAGGCGAAAGCCTTAGTTTATTAGATGAGCATTATCCCAGTACCGCGGACTTGCTGCGGGACAGGGAGCGCATCTTCCGCACCGCACAAGATGAACAGGAGCTATACTGTTAGGTGTCCCGCTACCGATAGTCAATGCAAGTACTGTCTTACCCTGCATATATCAAAGGAACGCTGTTATGGCCACAACGGTTAAGTCACCACTGGAAATGTTCTACCGCCGGGAGCGCGAGATACCTGACGCGGTGTACTTGCGCCAGCCCCAGGATCTTGTGTGGCAGGAATACACCTGGCGCGAAGTGGCCGACCAGGTGCGTCGCATAGCCAGCTTCCTCAAGAGCAGGGACTACCCCGCGGGCAGCCGCATCGCCATCTGGTCCTCCAACAGCAAGGACTGGCCCATTGTCGATCTGGCCATCATGCTCAGCGGCCATATCAGCGTACCCATATATCCGGGCCAGGACACAGGCTCGGCCCGCTATATTTTTAGTCACAGTGGGGCCAGACTCGTCTTTGCCGGCGCTTTCGACCAGGCCGCCCATGTGCAGGACGCGCTGATTGAGGGGATGGAGACCGTCGCCATGCTCGGTTGCGGTATCGACTGCGATACCAGTCTGGAGGCTATTATCGCCGACTACCCCCCCTACCCCGACTCCCCGGTGCCAGACCCCGAAGATGTCTTTACCATCATCTATACCTCGGGAACCACCGGCGACCCCAAGGGTGTTATGCATATGCACCAGACCCCGGGGCATGTGGTACCGGGGCTGGCCAAAGCCTTTAAAATGAATGAGGGCGAGAACCGGCTGTTTTCCTTTCTGCCCATGTCGCACGCCGCCGAGCGGATTGTGGTGGGCATGACCAGCCTCTACGCCAACGCCTCCATCTCTTTTTCAGAGGGGTTGGCCACATTCGGCGATGAGATCCGTTCAGTACAGCCGACCTTATTTTTCGCCGTGCCCCGCCTGTGGGTCAAGTTCAAGGAGGGCGTAGACGCGAAGATACCGCCCGCTGCACAGGCACATTTGAGTGATGAACAAAAGGCGGGCATTGCTACCCAACTGGGTCTGGGGGAAGCCAGGTTCATCTTTACCGGCTCCGCTCCCTGCCCGCAGGATGTGCAGGGCTGGTTTCTGGACATGGGCATTGTTCTGCGCGACGGCTATGGCATGACCGAGAATTTCATTCACGGCGTGGCCTGGACCAAGGACGATCATCCCATTTCAGGTTGTGTGGGCTCACCTATGGATGACAGCGTACAGGTACGGCTTTCCGATACCGGGGAGATACAATTCAAGAGTAAGGGCCTGATGAAGGGCTACTACCTCGATGAAGAAAAAACTGCGGAAGTCTTCGACGACGGCTGGTACTGTACCGGCGATTCTGGCAAATTCGACGAAGACGGCAACCTCTGGGTGACGGGGCGAGTCAGCGAGGTGTTCAAGACCTCCAAGGGTAAGTTTATTGTCCCCATGAAGTTGGAAGATCACTTTGGCCGCTGCCCGATTCTGGCGCAGTTCTGCATTATGGGTCATGGCTTTGACCAACCCGTACTACTAACCACACTCTCTGAAAGTGGCGCCACGCTGGACCGGGAGACGGTTAAAACTGAACTTCAGGCCTTGCTGGATGAGATCAACGCTGAAGTACCTCCCTACGAAAGAATCGGTCAAATCTATGTGACACCCGAATGGACCATAGAAAATACCCTGTTGACGCCGACCATGAAGCTTAAACGCAACCAGATTGAGCAGACCTATCGCGACCGGATAGAGCAAAACCTGTCCGGCGAGCGTGTCATTTTTCTATAAATTCGACTAGCGTATAGGGCCCGCAATTCACTTAAACACGGGCGTGGTTCACGAAAAGGGGAAACAGGGGACAGACCACGGTTTATTGATGCCAGAACTATTAGCTGACTTTGGAAGGTCGCCCTGATCGCCCTGGAACCACTCTGCGGCCCAGTGCCTGGGCGATTTCGTCTTGAAAACGGTTATTACCCAAAACAAAGTTTCCCTGTGTCGCCTGCCGTATTTGTGTGACGGACTTTGAATCGAGCTGTATTCCTACATAGTCGCGGTAGTTTTCGCACCTTGACCGACAAGAACGCCCCAAAGCGAGATAATTTGAGTGCGGAGTGATCAAAGCGCTGGGCTCTCCTCTACCGTTCGTAGAAAAACTGGACCAGGGATACTTACCTGGACTGTCCGTTATACAAGCCCTCACAGGATTCAATTCGATATAACGGTAGCAGGTCAATACATAGTGATCATTCTGTGCCAGACACGACTTGAATCTGCCCTCCCACAGCGTGCCGCTGCGCCTGTACGTACGATTGATATATTGCACATAGCGTTGTCCCAGGTTTTTCATCATCTGCGAAGCGCTATCGACACGTTCAGGCGTAAGTAATAAATGCACATGATTTGTCATCAGGCAATAGGCGTGTATAGCACAGCCAAATCTATCTGCTTGTTGCTTTAAATAATCGAGGTATAGGAAATAATCCTCGTCGGAATAAAAACAAGCAGAACGGTTATTTCCCCGTTGTATTATGTGCCAGGGAATCCCGGCTATTGCCAAGCGCGCTCTTCTGGGCATCATGAAATCCGTTTCATGTCATCTCTCTTGCAGGCAAATCCCATTGCCAGCACGCTAAGGTAGCATGATTTCGAGCCCAGGGCGGCGCTGGTTTTCAATCAAAATCCAGCAATCTTCCCCCGAGCTTTTCCGGCTGTAAAACCGTGGTCTGTCCCCAGTTTTTCTTATCTGTTAGGCGGCAGACTCGTACTGCGTGAGCTCAATAACGACGCCGTCCGGAGCCGCGATGTATGCATATGTGAGCCCCGATGGTTCAGACTGTGGTTCCGCAAGCACCCGGACCCCTGACGCTGATAACTCGGCGATCGCGGCGAAGATGTCCTCAACGCGCAGGCCGAAGTGGGCGACGCCAAAGCCATGGTCGTATGCGCCATCTCCGGCGTTCGGGGGGCCGGCCGGGACCATGCCGGATGGGAAGCTCCCGACGACCAGGATCTGTCCGCCTAACGCGAGAAAGATCCGGAGGTCGCCGTTGATATTTGTGTTGCGGTGGACCGGAGTGGCGTTCAAGTGTTGCAAATAGAACCGCGCCGACTCCTCCGGCTCCGCCGAGTAGATGTGAATATGATCGAGCGAGTGCACCTTCACGGGTCGGCTTTGCCTTCTGCTGCCTAACAGCTAATTTATTGGACTGAGTCAATTGAAAAACGCAAATTCTGTTTTTCGCGAGCGTCGGCTTTGAGTAAACAGCGAACCCTGATCACATCATAGCCCATCCGGCCGAAAATAGGACAACTCGGACGATTGGCCGGATTTCACCCCTCCATACTGAGAAGGGGCCGTTGTCACCACATAACGGCCCTTCGGGAACACGGATTTTTAGCTACTCAGGGGGCTGCTTTGTGCCAACTGCGGACACCCCCAGTAACGCCAAGTTAAAGCGACGGCGTAGCCAGTCGCTTTTGAACGCCTCGTTAGCTTTTTACAGCTCTAGATTACGTTTTAATACCTTTGCTGATGTAATAATTCGCGTAGTATGATAAAGCTCAGGATGTTTTTCACTGTCTGTGTAACGCATAGGCTCGCCTGACGTCGAACTAACAAACCAAGAGACTTCTGGGCGCGGCTCACCTAGCTGCTTTTTAAGCGCTTGCGATGTAATACCTATCGCTTCAGCCGCCGCATTGAACGTGCAGCGTGTTTTTACTTCGTTTAGGTAATCAACTACCACGGTAATTTTGTCCTGCACTACAAGATGCTCCTAGTAAAGTTAACAGTTAATTCAATAGCCTCGCGCATTATATCACTTTGAAACCTGACATGATTCCGCTTGGTGCCAGATGCGGATGCTGACGATTGCATATTTGTTTAGTACCTACAGGCCCGGAGCACCAGTATCTTTTTCAATCGATGCTTCGTGTTCTTCTATAACCTGCCACAAAGGAACGTCTACCCAAGTGTCATCGAGATAGAAGCTTTCGGGCTCTTCTTCTTTTGGGTCTACAATCAGATTGTAGATTGATGGATAGGCCATGGTGTGGATCGCGTAGCTCTTTTCGTCGATTTCCTTGAGAAGCATTTTCCAGTTGCGCCATTTCACACCGAAGAGTTCATTGCCGATGTAAATGATGACGGATTCTCTAGCGGATTTTTCCGACTTAGCCATCAGGAAATCCGATTGATCAACACCATCGAGTATTCTATCTTGCGGGATATCGCCGCCGGCAAAATTTGCCAGTGTGGGAAATACGTCGATCAGATGGACAATGTCATTTGAGACTTTCTGGGCAGGGATTTTCCCAGGATAGCGAATCAAAAAAGGCACACGCAATGAGCCTTCATAGGGAGAAAACATGGTTCCTCGCCAGGGGCCGGTAAATCCAAACGATCTTTTTATGCCTTCGCGCCCATTGTCGGAAGTAAAGATAAAAATGGTGTTGTCTTTGAGCCCGAGCTCATCAACCGTATCCAAGAGCTCGCCCACATAAGCATCTGTTTGCGCCAGTACATCGGCAAAACTTCCGTTTCCGGTTTTACCTTTAAAGTCGGGATGGGCGTCGACCGGTTCGTGGGTTTGCGTATAAGGGCAGATAGGCGAAAAAAGGCTGCTTAGCTTTGGCCTTGCGCTTGATAAAATCGATTGCGTGATCGGTGATTTCCCTGTCGATGGTAGCGCGCTTGGCGCGGCCATAAACTTCGTGTTCTTTGGGTTTCTGGTTTCGCTTCGCCGTCATGATGTGGGTGAATTTGACGCCTGCGTCCTTCTGAAAGCTATCGCTATCGGGCCAGAAGGCTTGATCTGATGAATTAGGAATTCCATACCACTCATCGAAACCCTGGTCCGTGGGGTAACGGCCCTCGGCGTCTCCCAAATGCCATTTTCCGAACATGCCCGTCGCGTAACCGGCATCCGACAGCATCTCAGCCAACGTGATTTCCCACTTGGTGATGCCGTACCATATGCCTCTAGGTGGACCCATCTGGCCGTTGCCGGGTACGAATCCCATAGCGACCGGTCATCAATGCTGAGCGCGACGGAGTGCACTCTGCTTCAACATTGAAATTTGTTAGCTGGAATCCTTCAGCGGCAATGCTATCGATATTGGGGGTTGCTGCCCCCCGCAAGACGCCGCCGCCATAAACCCCAATTTCACCGTAACCGAAATTGTCCATGAGAACTAGAATGATATTGGGCTTGATTTCACTCTTGGGAGCAGCCACAGCTAGTGGAAACGACATAATAAACACTAACAGAAAAGCGGGGCTTCTCACGTTTCGGATGTACTTGGACATCGTGGTCTCCATTGATAATGATTGCGTCTAAGAGTATCTCTCCACAGCCCTTAACAGTAAGTTATACGGAATCTAATTCTGTTGAAAACAGCGGACCCTCGTCACATGATAGCCCAAATGTCTGTTCATAGGACATTAGAGACATTACTCGCTCGCCATTCTGGATTCCTGGGCTGGCAGAAAACACCGCGGAGCGGTCAGCACTAACATCGCTGCGCGAGAGGGTAAACGGGGACAGACCACCATTATTTCCGATGTCTGCTTTGTAGTAAAAAGCGGTAGTAACCCCCAGTGTAGACCATACTTCCGCTTTTAGGACAGAATGGCCGTTCCCACCACCAAGCCGACATCTTGGGCCAGATATTTAGGCCCAAAATTTGGCTCTTGTACCCCACAAGCGGACATCTGTCCAACAAGGTGATTGGTACCTTTTTGACCTTGAATCATTGCCTGACAAATACCAGTATGTTGATTTAAGTCAAGGGTCGTAAGTGCTCGCAAGGCGGTGGCCACTGCTTTACGAGGGATTTACACTGCGCCTACTGTGGAGGCTGCCCAGGCCGCTCTGACGCAATTTACCCGGCAATGGAGCGAACAGTACCCGGCTATAGCACCGAGCTGGGAACGAAACTGGGAACGACTGACGCCCTTTTTTGACTACCCACCGGCGGCCCGCAAAGTGGTCTATACGACAAACGCCATCGAGTCCCTGAACTACAGCCTGCGAAAAATCATCAAGGGGCGCGGCGCCTTCCCCCATGATGACGCGATTAGGAAATTGCTCTACCTGGGGCTACGCAACGTATCGAAGAAATGGACGATGCCGATTCGGCACTGGAAAGCTGCTCTGAATCAGTTCATTATCCTCTTTGGTGACAGGGTGCCTGTCTGACATGAACCGGCCATTTACACAGTTAGATTTACAACCTCGCATTACCTGGCGCCCGGGTGAGATCGAACTCGCCAAATAATTGATTACAGTTACTGGGAGAATGAACATGAACACATTGAAATTCAACGCAAGCTGGATCACGGCATTTGTGCTCGCGATATGCTTCGCCAGCACCAACGCGATGGCTCATCACACTGGTGCTCTGCTTAGTGCGCCACTCGAACAGCCCATCGAACTCAGTGACGCCGATGCGCTGAACCTCGTTCGACGCTCGTTACAGTACGTGGCCCTGTACGACACGCTGTTGAACTTTACGTTCAACAAGAAGAACCCGTTCGCCAGCGGCGGCTGGAACAAAACCCATTACCCCGCAGGCCTGATGGACGCCTCGGTGCGCGCCATTCCGCGGCCGAACAACGACACGCTCTACGTCATGTCGCTGATGGACCTGCGCCAGGACCCGGTGATCATTCACTACCCTGCGTTCCAGTCCAAGTTCGTCTCCCTGGAGACCTCGGCGATGGACCATTACGTCGAAATACCGCTGGCGGTCTCAAAGGGCGATTTCAAGAAGCCGACGAGCATCCTCTACTACTCTGCCCGCACCGAAGGCTACAAGGGCGAGCCGGTTAAGGGTGTGGACAAGATCATGGAAATGTCCGGCGACTTTGCCATCGCGTTCCTGCGTGTGATGCCTGAGGCGGCGGATAAGGCGAAATTCAAGGCCAACATGGCGGCGATAAAGAAGGTGAAGCTGCAGACGCTCTCGGAGTTGCAGGGCAAACCCCGCAAGGCTGCGGACAAGACCGTATTCCCGCAGTACGGACAGATCGAGGACACCTACGCCCACCAGTTCCTTCCCGTGATGCAGTTCGTCTTCAACCACACCACCTTCGACCCCAACAACGAGTTGGATCAGAAGGCCCTGGCAGCGTTAAAGACCGTTGGTGTCGATCCAGACAAGACCTACCACGCAAGCCAGCACGGTGAGATTAACGGCCAACAGCTCGGAAAAGTTTTCGCTGAGGTCAATAAGAAAGAGAATGCGATCTGGAACGACCCCAAGAAATCGGCCCCGCTCATGCCCAAGCTGTTCCGGCCCAAGGGGCACATGCAAATTGACGAACTGGTGCTGCAATCCGCCGTGGGTCCGCTCGGCCAGCCGGCCGACCAGGCCATGTATCCCGGCATCGCGACGACCGACGGCAAGCCCATGAACGCGCAGCACGACTACGTGATCCGCATGACCAAGGACGAGCTTCCCCCGGCCCTTGCATTCTGGTCCGCGACGCTCTACGACTCCAAGCAGGGCTTCTTCATCCCCAACAAGGAGAAGAAATACAGTGTCGGCGAAAACGCCGGAATGAAGCTGAACGCGAAGGGCGGCATCGAGATCTACGTTGCGGCGAAGCAGCCAAAGGGTGTACCGGCGGAGAACTGGTTGCCGATGACCCGCAAGGATCTGGATCTGGACGTCATCATGCGCGTCTACCAGCCGGACCTGGAGAAGATGAAGACCTGGAAGGCACCGAAAGCCGAAATGGTCAAATAGTTACTAAAGAGAATTCGCCAAGGCAAATACGGAGAGAATGTCATGCAAGTAACAGAGAAAAGACGGTAATTGAAGATGGCCCGGGTCGGATTGCCCGCAGTGGCGATCATGTTTGGGCTTACGACCGGCAGTGTGCTGGCCGCGGACGACACTGTAAGTTATGAAGAGTATAAAAAGAAACAAGCCGAGAAGCAGCTGCCGCCGCACGAGCGTCCGCTGTTAGAACAATATAGTTACTCACCCGTTCTCATCCATACTGTAGGAACTGGCAGGTAGCTGTCAGTGAGAGCGGGACATGCACCCGCTGACTACGAATATCTTAGAACTAACATTTGATGTTTACCGCTTTGGTTTCGAGTCAGCAGGTGCGCTTGAGATCGCTAACGAATACTCAGGGCTTGCCGTTGCACCGGCTCACCTATATTGTCTTCGAAGATCTCAGGCATGCATGCCTCACAACTTCAATTTAGCATATTGGGGAGATGTTATGAATGAGCAGGAAGCTGTTGTCTATAGTGTCTATGTCGGTATCGACTGGGCCGACAAGAAACATGATGTTTGCGTTCAGCAAGCAAACTCAGACGCTCGGGAGTTCGATGTTATTCAGCACCAAGCTGAAGCAATTGATACTTGGGTCAAAGGGCTGCATCGGCGTTACGGCGGCACCATCGCTGTTGCAGTAGAACTGAGCAAGGGGCCCATTGTCTCAGCCCTACAGAAGTATGACTTTATTGACATCTTTCCCGTTAATCCCAGTACGCTGGCCAAGTACCGAGAAGCCTTCCAGCCCAGCAAGGCCAAAGACGATCCTACCGATGCTGAACTTGCCGTGGAATTGTTGTTACGTCATCCGGATAACCAATCGACTGCGCTGCGCACTGAAACAGTACTATCCGCAGGTTTTGGAGTGGTTTGATCGCATCGATACGCCATTATTCTGTGAGTTTGTAAAACACTGGCCCACCCTCACGCAGGCAAAGCGAGCGCGCGCAACCACCCTGAGGCGTTTTTTTCCACGAACACCATATGTGCCATGAAGGGGTGATCGAAAGGCGTCTGCAAGCGATCAAGAGTGCACAGCCACTCACGTTGGATCAGGCAATCATCCTACCCTATCGAGTTCAGGCTCTGGTGCTGGTTGAGCAGTTGGAGCTCATGTTCAAGGCCATCGGCCAGTTCGATACTGAAATAGAGAAGTTGGCTTCAGCGCATACCGACTATCATTTGTTCCGGTCGCTTCCTGGAGCCGGCCCGTCACTGGCACCCAGGTTGCTGGTCGCATTTGGGGAGCAACGTGATCGATTCAAGAGTGCAGCGGAGATCCAAAAGTATTCAGGGATTGCGCCGGTGACAGAGCGCAGTGGACAAAAGCACTGGGTGCATTCCCTCATACGCGGAGCTTGGGAGAGTTGGCTGCTGAAGAGGAAGAACGGCGGGTCTTGTATGTTGCGCTGACCCGAGCCAAAGATGAGCTCTATGTGACACGTTCCCACGATGAGCGGGCGACGTCCATGGTTTTGAACAATCCCGCGGAAGGCGAATCTTCGTACTTTCTCGAGGATGTGCCAGCGGAATTGGTTGATCAGTTGTATGTTGGGTGGAAACCTCAAGTACAAGGTCTTGGGATATCGGGCTTGAAGGACCAGTACTGATCGTTGGCACTCCGAGTTTCCCTCACTGAATGACTGCTATGTGAAAGCGGACATCGTGGGCATGCTACTTTGCCGGGAGTTCTTGCTGGTACGCATTAGAGACTGATCGGCATAGAAAAAGCGTCAGGTAAATACCCAACCTAACAGCCCTTGTGTCAGGTATTGCCCTCCTCCACTGGCTTAGGAGCATAGCGCTTACTGTGGGAATCAGATGGGAACCCTAAAAGCGTTAAAACGGCCAATAGGTACTGGAGACTCCTCACTTTCCCCGAAACGACCAAAGGAGTGAGTCGATGGTTCCCTGATCGAGATTGTACCCGCCTTCTAATCAAACTGCTCTACAACGAAGCGACCGCTTTCGCCATGAGCAGACTATTATCTAAAATGGTCTGAGGGTCTGCTTGCGACTCACAGGGGGCATGCTAGAAAACCAGCCGAGTGCGGGCCTGGTGGCACGATTCGTGCGTGCGACCACCTGGTTCGTAGCCACAATAGCGAAATATTAGCCCTTTATAAATCAATCACTTAGATACGGCCCGCCCTCAATTCACCCCGTATCTACCCGTATTCCCCCGTAGAGACTCTACGTTTTTTTACTGGCCCTGATGCCAGCAACATACTCACCCTCAACAGCACAGCCTTTAACGCTGCCTTGGGCCTCCGCACGGTCTCCGGCATGATGCAAACCAAACTCGCCTCCAGGGACAAAACCATCAAGAAGTATCAAGCCACGGCCGCCAGGAGTATGAACCAGCGCCTGGTATCATGGCATCGCCAAGTTCTTTATAAGGTGCCCCCTCACTGCGGGGGGGCTATTTCATCTGTGCGAGCAATAGTATGTGAATACATTACCCACATCATTTTGAGGGAATTTCACAGATGAGCCCGAATTTATTGTTAGCCAACATCGAAAAAGCCATTGAAATCGGAAAACCAGTACGTTGGCTGGACTGGTTTGACTATGGCAGGAAAGTGGTTCTTAACGGCAAAGACATCCCATGGGGAGATACCACCGCACTGGTCAATTTCATTGGGCAGGGCAGGTCCCTGCTGAAGCTTGGCGTGGTGAGCATCGACCTGGGTGACTACTTCGCCTGGTGGTTAAAGGAGAATCCATCCGTTCTGGAGACGATGGCCGGCAAAAAACGCATTGGGTTCGCTCTCAAGACGTTCCTGGGCAACCCCGCTTTGCGAGCCACCCTGAAAGAACTCGTAGGCTCCGTGGCCTCAGCCAGCGAGACACCACTGGTGTTAGTGGTACCCTCACCACGCCTGCTGCTGCCCTGGGCCCACGATACTGCCAATGGGGTAGTAACCGAGATGGTAGAGGATATCGCCGTAGACAGCGCTACTGTGTACCTGGCCGACTTCCTGCGCGAATTTTCGGACAAAGGGATTGCGGGTATCCTTGTTCGAGAGGAAGGAACACGGGATTTTGGCGCTACACTGGGTTCTCTTTACAGGCCGCTTAACAATATTGGTGAAGCCTACCAGTGGTCCGTAGGACTGGATCTCAATGGCTCCGAGGCGACGGACCTGGAAGATTTCGATTTTGTTATCAGTAAGGTCCGGGACTGCGCCAGCCTCGTTGCCCACCCACTGCCTGATGATTTCTGGACATCGGGCGAATGCCACTACGGCGCTTTTGTCTTCGGAAAAATACCGGTTGACGCTATCCCGGAAACAGTCCTGGAGATACTGGATCGAGTTGGGGGTTAAGAAATTCACTCAATCCCTTAATCCGAACTGGCGTGGCGCCGTGTTCCCATACCACATTTCAGCGCTACCCGGCGTATGTCCTGTGTCGCGATAGAGTGCAACCAACAGACGTCAGTCCAGCTGCCTGACAAGCAACAGTTCACTGACCCCAAACTGTTCAAGAAGGCGAGGCTCCGCTTCGCGGGGCGCGTCTTTACCCGAGTATCCCCTCCAGATGAGAGGAAGCTCACCGTAGGCAGCTGGTGAGAACGGTCCGCGAGTCGCTCAAAGCGTTGGTGATGGCCCTGGTATGGCCGGCACAACGGGGCAGGATTTGCCCGCTGTAAAAACCTGCTGTGGCTACCTTTGTCTCGTAGAATCGGTTGTCACTACCTTCTCGCAAACGCTCGAGTGCAACCAGTGCGGACCGGGCCAGATGCCAGCCACCGAACAGATATCCGGCCTGCATCAAGTAGTCGAAGGACGCACTCAGGGCAGCCGGGACATCCTCCGGCATAGCCTGCAGCAGAGCCTCGGTTGTGATTTCCATTTCAGCCACAGCGGATGTCAATTCCTGGCGTATCACTTCAAACCGTGGTTCGTCCGCCGCAGCGATTGCATTCATCGTCTGGTATATTTCCTGTAAAACTGTACCCATGGTGGCACCGTTGTCGCGACCCAATTTACGGGTCACGAAATCTGCCGCCTGGATCCCGGTTGTTCCCTCGTAGATCGAAGTGATGCGTACATCGCGAACATACTGTGCGGCGCCTGTCTCCTCGATATATCCCATACCCCCATGTACCTGCACTCCCAGAGAGGTGACTTCCTGGCCCATCTCGGTTAGCCAGCCCTTTATCACCGGGATCATCAGGTCGATACGCGACTGCAAGGCCCCTCGCTCTTCCCCGGATGCGGCGTGGAGGCGATCCATGACATGGGCTTCTGTGTAGGCAAACGAGCGCCCGGCCAGAATTCAGTCAGTCCAGTTGCTTTAGCGGCAACAGTTCGGGCACACCGACCTGCTCCAACAGCCGGGGCTCTACTTCACGAGGCGCATCCTTTTTCCACAGATACTGATGACAGGTAGCGCCGGGGCGGCTCTGCGCCATACCATCTACCACAAAGACCAGCGGCCCGCCGAGGAACATATCGCGATTTGACGATGCACAGTGAGTGCAATAGTGCGGTGCGTCCTCGCGATTAAAGGCGATTTTGTGCTTTCCTTTTACCAGTGGGGATAATTCGTCGCCGTAGTGAAAACTATCCAGATGCATTTCACCCCGGTAGAGTCGGCCGCCGCTGCCGCAGGGATCCATTACAAAAAGAAAGCGATTTTCTTCTTCCTCCACACGGAACTTGGCGACGTGGTAATGCCAGACCTTGGCCAGGGTGGCCACGGCGTCCTCATCAGATTCCAGTTGTTGAAAGATGCCGTATATCAATGAAAAGGCCGTGTCGTAACACTGGGCCATAAATTCATCGTAATAATCCATGCCGTAGTTCTCGGCCACCCAGGCGAAGACATACTCCAGCCAGCGCACCATGTAATCGTGCCAGGGCTTCCATTCATCCAGTTGATTCTCGAGCAGGTGCCTGATATCGCGATTTCCCCATCGCCAGCTGCTCAAGTGCCTGCTGTGACCGCGGCTTGGTATTGAGCCACAACTCCTCCTTGCTGAACAGGTCACGGCCCTTCGAGCGCTGCTTGCGCAAGGTCATTTTGCAGGCGCCGGGAACAGTAGGATTGGGCGTCATGGTCCATACCTCTTCACCCACAGCGGTATTGAAGCTTTCCTGCCACTTGTTACAGGCCTTGCAAAGGAGCGGTACTCCGTCCTCGTCGAGGCCGTGGCCCGTTTTGTATACCTCGCCAGCGGCGAAACCACCGCCACTACCACAGGGTGACAGCTGGTACTCGATCTCATCCGCACCTTCTTTCAGCGGGATCAACTGGGCACCGGTCTGGTTGCGATACAGGGCGATGATTTCCTCAAATGCGGCCTTTTCGTCCTGCTGGTACAAATTGATGTAGGGCTTCACCAATTGCCCGGCTACCGCCTCCATCATGGCCTGCAATACCTCATCGCCCTCCCTGTCCTTGATATAGGCATGCATATTTATCTGCGTGAGTAAGCCGAGACCGTCGACCTCCTTCTGCCCGATCAGCATTTCCGTCAGGTAATAGCGCAGGCGCTCATCGTTACCTTCTTCCAGCGCCTCGATGGCGCGCTGCGGATAGCTCTTGGTGAGTTCCGCAATTTTCTCCGGTCCCAGCATCTCTTTGTCCTCCAGTAATCAGAACGGTGAATTCGTTGATGTCGAGATGCCACCGTCGACAATCAGGGTGGCGCCGTTAATGTAGGTCGCCTTATCCGAGCATAAGAACTGGATGGCATTGGCAATATCCTCCGGCTTACCCACCCGGGAAACGGGACAGCGAGCTGCCTCCTCTCGGACAGCCGGCGCCATGTCACCGTAAGCCTGGTCGAGAATCGGCGTGTCGATCACACCGGGCTTGATGCAGTTATGCCGTATGCCGGGCACTGCTCTGGCGCTGTCGCGGGTAAATTTATCCAGGGCGGCTTTGGCGGCGCTGTAAAGGAAATGCCCCGGCACCTCCCGAATAGCGGCAACGGAGGCGATATTGACTACCGAGCCGTTATCACTTTTGCGCAACAGCTTCGCGAAGTTCTTGACCAGCAACATCGGTCCTTTTAAGTTAACCGCGAACTCAAAATCAAAGACTTCTTCTTCAAGTTCTTCCGGCTCGGCCATCTTTGCCACTGCCGCATTGTTGATGAGGGCATCGAGTTTACCGTAGTCCCTGGCGACCTCGGCGGCGGCGGACTCTATTTGCTCATTGCTCGCCACATCCAGGGTCATGGGTCTGTAGTTTGCCCCAAGGGCGGCAGCCTGTTCCTCCAACGCGCCGGTATTGATATCCGCCGCGATCACCACAGCGCCCTCCTCTATGAACTGTTTCGCCGTGGTGAGCCCGATACCCGAGGCTGCACCGGTGATTAATATGACTTTGTCTGACATGGTGATACTCCTTTTACTAGACTGTGATTATGTGACCAGGGTTGGTCCGCTTGCCGTCACTCAGTTGCTCACTACGCAACGGCCAGCATCTTGCCTTGCTAATTATTGCCCTCGAGAATCATGACCGAGCAAACCGCGTTATCCATACCGACAAGCCCGCCACCGTTCTCCTGTAGCGCTATGCGGGCGTCCTTGACCTGGTTGACACCGGCTTCACCGCGCAGCTGGATGGCCAATTCATTGAGCATGGTAATACCGGTCGCTCCAATGGGATGCCCGCGGGCAACCAGGCCACCGGAGGGATTAACCGCCACCTCACCATCGATCGCTGTGGCGCCCTCGGCGGTGTAGAAACCCACCCCCTGCCCTCCGGGCACAGCTGCAGATCCTCGATCAGGTGAATCTCGGCAAATGAGGTGGCATCGTGCAGTTCTACGACGTCAATATCTTTCGCGGTCAGTCCGGCCATGTCATACGCTCGACTGGCGGCGGCCTTCATCACACGATCGCCGGTGTTCCGGCGCAGGAACACGCCGCCGGCCATGGCCGCGGCTCGAATCTTTATCGCCCTTTCCTGTACGGATACGGGCAGTGTTTTGAGGTACTTGCCGGAACAGAGGACCGTTGCGGCAGCCGCATCACCAATAGGCGCGCACATGGCGCGCGTCAGCGGAAAAGAGACCTCCCTGTCAGCCATCACATCGGCCACACTCATATCGAAGTGGTATTGCGACCGCGGATTATGGCGGCTGTTCTGATGATTCTTGGCAGCGGCATGAGCGATATGTTCCTGCGTCGTGCCGTACTGCCGCATGTGCTCCTTGGCCAGGAGCGCGTAAAAATCCATGGCGACGGATCGCCCGGGACCAAATTCAAAGGTTTCCCCGATCTCCTCCGCCGCTGATTTAAGCAGGCTCAGCCAGTCTTCATAACCTTCACGGGGCTCGGCTTTGGCCATGTGGGTCAGGGTGTCCTGATTAGTCTTTTCGGGGTGGTACATCTTTTCGGCGCCGATGGCGACGACCACCTCGGACTGGCCGGACAGGATATCCTTCCACCCCTGCTGCACCGCAACGGAAGCGGATGCGCAGCCATTCTCCACGTTGAATATGGGCATATGGCGCCGCATCAGGCCTTCGGCGAGCAGCGGGATGCAGAAATTGTTGCCCCGACACATATTCTGGCCGTGAAAGTCGGCCATGTAATTACTGAAATAGCAGACATCGATAGCGTCGCCATTCTCCATATTGGCGTCGTTCAACGCACCCATATAGGCGGCGCGCACCAGGTCGCGGTAGCCACGATCGATATACTTGCCAATTGGGGTCGAATAGATGCCTATGATATATACGTCTTTCATTTACTGTATTCTCCGGGTTTTGCTTGAGACGGCGTGAGCCGTGCATCCTCTAATAAGTCACCAGCGTCAACTGACCTGGCGATCACTGTCTTTCCAGTAAGCGTCACGCAAGGTGCGCTTCAGCACCTTGCCAACGGGGCTGCGCGGTAAGTCCTCGATAAAATCGATGGACTTGGGCGATTTCACACTGGCCAGGCCCTCTTTACAGAAGGCGATAATCGTCTCCTGTGTAACAGACTCGCCGGGTTTTAACTGAATGGTGGCATGCACCGCCTCACCCCATTTTTCATCGGGGATTCCGTACACGGCACAATCCTGTACCGTCGGATGGGAGTTCAGATGTTTTTCAACCTCTGCAGAATAAACATTGAAACCACCGGTAATAATCATATCTTTGATACGGTCAACAATGTAGAAGTAGCCTTCGTCATCGCGGATACCCACATCGCCGGTGTGCTGCCAGCCTTTGCTGTCGCGGATTTCTGCCGTTGCTTCAGGGTTTTCGTAATACTCAACCATGCGCAGGTTGCCCTTCATCACCAGCTCCCCCGACTCGTTATTGGGCAGCAGATTGAATTTCGGGTCCATGACCTCAATCCGGTTGGCAATAACGGCCTTACCACAGCTTTTCAACAATTGCTCACGCCCGGGAACGGTAGCGCCTGCGGCAACATCACGGGGCGACAACCAGGTCAGGAAGAAAGGGGATTCAGCCTGTCCCCAACAAGAGCACATACAGGGACCAAAGACCTCGACCGCCTCACGCAACTTGTCAGGCGATACCGGCGCGGCACTGACCAGGAAGTACTTTAACGAGGAGTAATCATATTTACGCACATCCGGGTGCGCCAGCATGGCATACAGCGCGGTAGGTGGCAGGAATAGATGCGTGACCCTGTACTTTTCAATCGATTCCATCAACACCACGGGGTCGACTTTGTCGAGTACAACATTGGTGGTGCCCCAGGGCAATAATACGGAAGCAAAGCCGCCGGCGGCGTGGGTCATGGGGGCCGCCATCAAGTGTACCGGACGCTCACCCTCATAGGGCATCAGCTGCCAGGCGGTGTTAATCATGGTGTCCCACACCCGTGTGGAGTGCACTATGCCCTTCGACTTACCGGTGGTGCCGCCAGACGCCATAATCGATACCAGTCGATCGGGATCGTCGTCCAGATCTGGCACCGGCTGGTCGGCGTATTGCGCCATAAACTGTTCGAGCGATAAATCATCACCATTGGGTTGATCGATACAGATGCAATGGCGCAAGGTCGGCACCTGCACTTTCATGGTCGCCACCGCATCGGCAAATACCGAGTGATAAAACAGCCAGCTCACATTAGCGGTATTGGAAAAATCAATGTTGCTTTGTACCGTATTGCGGGAATTGACGGGCACCCAGACGCCACCGGCGCGCCAACCCGCCAACATACAGGCAAACCCGCGCGGATCATTGGGCGAATACACGCCGATATGGGGCTGAGAGCCTTCAGCGCCGGATTGAGAGCCTTCAGCGCCGGATAGATAGCCATCGCCGTTAGCGGCGACAATCGCCGCCGCCGCACGTTCGCTAATGGTTTTAATCTGCCCATGGCTGGTCTCTTCGCCAGAGAGAGCCTCGATAAACATGGGGGCTTCTTCGCCTAAGGCAGCGCCCTTATCAAAACAATCAATAATCCGCATACAAGTACTCTCCAGATAATGTTTTACTGTGTCATTTTTCCCGCTCCAGAAAGACTCTGGAGCGTTACGCATCCGCCGGTTATTCCTCCGCGGAAAGGGCCGACAGTTTGGCTTTCAGCTGCGCAATTTCCACATCCTTCGGATCCGGCATATAGATCGGTGGCAGGGTACCGGCTTTACCACTGATATCACCCGCGAACAGCAGATCGATTTCATTCCAGGAACCAAAGAACGGCACGGACAACTCGGGCCTGTCCGTCACCTCGCTGGCCATATAGGTATCCCAATCCAGGCCGCGTTCCAGTCGAGCTTGACGCTCAGCGGCACGCGCCTGTTCAGTGGCCGCTTCATCCAGTACCAGGGTTTCTTCATCGTAGCGAACCTGATACAGCTCCTGTGCAACACCCGCAGAGACAATGCCTTCTTCCAGATCCCTGATCACTGCCGCCGGTTCACGCTCCAGTACATCACCGTAGCCACCACCAGCGCCCTGCGACACGAGATACATGTCACCTTCCTGGGCAAATTCGAAGGTCCAGGCATTGGGACAGGACTCGTAAGTAGCACCCTCGAACGGTTGTTCGTTAAGCAGGGTGGCCATGGAGGCGGTGAATTTTTCCGGGTTGGCTTTCATCTGTCCGTAAATGTCGCCGCCCTTGATTTTCGCCGTGGGGTAGACTGGTGAACCATAACCCCCGAACAGCCCAAAGGTGGTCGGGAAGTTGGAACCGCCGCAAATCGTCTGGAAGCCGAATGGCTGCAAGCCCTGCCGCATAAGGCCATACTGGTAACCACTGCCGCCGCGGTATTTACCAAAACCACAGTTGTCGGCTTCAATCACCTTGCCAATGATATACTGGAAGGGCAGGTTTTCTTCAATATCTTCACACTCACCTGAGTCAACCATAGAGGAGAAGTTGGGGGCGATACTGTGCTCCCCATCGGCATTACATTTGGCACCACCGGGCATACCGTTGAGGTCGGCACAGCAGTTACCCACCGTGTCGTTATGCTGGGTCAGACCACCGTAAAGGATCGACACGGGCTGGTTAAACCAGGGGGCTTTAATATTGCTGTACCGCTTGGGCAGGCTGTAGGTCGCCTTGGCAAAAGCCACCTCAAGAGACGTAATCACCTTGAAAATAACCTGCATGCAGAGCGCAATCGGCATGTCATTGCCCGCATCCGGCAGGCTTTTTTCGTCGGTAATAAAATCAAACTTGTTAATCAATGAGGGGGAAGCCGGCAGATCTGGCCAGACAAAGGATGTCAGCGACATCAGCGCCCCCACCGCTACACCGGAACGCATACCATTGATGGGGCGATTGGCAATCTCCGGTGACGAGCCCCGCAGGTCGACAATCACCTTACCATCACCAAAGGTAATTTTGGTACGCAAACGCAGGAGCGCGTCTTCGCGCATGGTACTGTCCAGATAGTAGCTGGCACGTACGATAGTGGGCGGAATTTCACTCAGGCGACGAGCAGCCTCGGCTTCCACATCTTCCACATTTTTACGCAAGAAACCGATCACCGCATCAATACCGAAGGTCTCAATCGCTTCGTGAATACGTTTCTCAAGACGGCAGCAGGCACCCAGACGCGCTTTAAAGTCAGAGTACAGGAACTGTGGCTCCCGCGACGAGTTCTGCATCAGGGTAACGATATCTCGCTTGAGCTCGCGGTTTTCAACCAGGCGCATGGGCGAACCCTTAAAGCCCTCATCCCAAGGGCGACTCAATACCCGGCCCCATGCCACCAGGCTCACGCGCACCGTTTTCACCCTGGTGATAGGAGCAAGCCACCCAGCAGATACGCTCGCCGTTGTGGTAAACCGGCATAAACATACCCAGATCCGGGCTGTGAACACCGCCGTAGCGGGCGTCATTCTGAACAAAGGCATCACCTTCACGAATACCGACGCTGACGTCATTTTCAAAGTGTTTGATAATAAACCGGATCGGGTAGGCCAGGATCGCCGCAAACCCCGTTACACCACGGTTGGAGGTCAGTGACAATTCGCCTGCAGCCGTAAACAGACCGGTGGCCATATCGGCACATTTGGCTGCCGGCGCCGCCGCGGTCTGCTCAACAATTTCGAAGGTCTCATCCAACGACGCGCTCATCAGGTTGCGGATATCGCGCATCTGCTGGCTATCGACACCTTGCGACAAGATCGCTTCCTCTTTCTCTGATCGTGGCAGCATATGGTGATCGCGGACAATCTCCGGATCCGGCCCGAGGAAGGACACATTGTCACTCAAAAATTTTGCGATCAACTCCTGATCTTGCTGCGATGGGCTATCGCTTACCTTGGTATCAGTCATTTTCTTACCCTCTCAATTTGTTTGTGTTGCGCTCTTGTCCAGCCCTGCGCGGGCGCTCGTGAGCTGTCTTAGCTCGGTTTTTTCAACTCTGGTAGTCACTGCCACGGTTAATCCTTGCGGAAAAACCAAACGGCTCCCTGGTTACCGGCCTCAAATTGCCAACCTGGCTCGACCAGGTAGGTGGTTTGACCGGGGTTGACGATAGCGGGGCCGTCGATCACCACGCCTGGGGTCAGTGCTGCGCTGTCAAAAATGGGCGTATCAAACGACGCCTCGTGTCCAACGAAGTGACAGCTGCGGGTACTGACCGGCTCCGGGGCCGGCAGTTTATTCTCCAGCGGCATCATGTTTTCAAAGTTCAGCTGTTCCAGGTCAATATAGGAGACCACGCGGAAATTACTGATCCAAATACCGGATTCAGGCGATGTGGTTGAGGCGCCGTAACGGGCGGAGAAATCCACCGCCAGTTTTTCCACCACCGCCAGCACATCGTGCAGAGTTTCCATACGGGTCTTATCCAGAACAATGGAGGTCTCCATTTTTTGGATGCCGTAGCGCAAATCCAGCTCCAGGCGATACTTGACATCCTTCTCGTCCAGGCCCTGCCGCAACAGATCACTGCAGCCACGCGCTTCCAGTTCTGCCACAATACCGTTGAAGTGGTCGTAGTCCTGATACAGTTGCCTGGTATGCTGGTTATACAGCGCCACTGTCTCGGTTTTTTCGTGGATATGCATCTGTGTCATGGCGCCGCCACCACAGGCCGAGAATACCGAGCTGTAAGGGGGCGCCAGAACGCGCTTGATACCCGCCTGCTCGGCAATACCGCAGCAGTGCAGCGGGCCGTTACCGCCATAGGCGAGCATGGTGAAATCCTTGGCGTGATAACCACGGCTACGCAGCTCGCGCACCATACCCGCGGCCATATCCGCATCGGCTGTTTGCTTGATCAGCCCAGCCGCTTCAATTTCGTCAACATCCAGCTCATCGCAAATATCTTCCAGCGCCATCACCGCGCGACTGGGATTTAGCGGTATATAACCATTGGCGTAATTATCGGGATCCAAATAACCCAACAAAAGATCCGCATCGCTAACGGTGGGTTGCATACCGCCACGGTCGTAGCTGGCGGGCCCCGGGTCAGAACCCGCACTTTGTGGGCCTATTTTAATCGCATCGAACAGGCGGTCGTATTTGGCGATGGAACCGCCACCAGCTCCCAATGTGACCAGGTGAATCATCGGTGTGGTGACCATCCAACGGTCGATTACCGGCGTGAAGTTGTAGTGCTTGTAGCCGCCTTCCACGACGATACCGATATCAAATGAGGTACCCCCCATATCGGTGGCCACGACATTGCCCATACCGCCCTGTCTGGCCAACTCTTCACTGGCATAAACGCCGGCAACCGGACCGGAGTGAACGGTTTGCAGCGCGTCGGTGGAGTTCAACTGCGCCATGCCGCCGGTGTTATGGACCAGCAGCATGGGTTTTTCATGCCCGGATTCGCGCAGGTTCAGTTCCAGCTGACTCATGGCGTGGTACATGGTGGCGTGCAAATAGGCATCGACGATAGAGGACGAGGTCCGCACGTATTCACCGCGACGACCAGCCACCAGGTGACCCAACACCACGGGGATGGAACCCAGCATATAGGCCGGATATTCTTCCAGAATAATTTCCTGCAGGCGCAGTTCGTGTTCGGGGTTGGCGACACTGTTGGCCAGGCTGATAACAATGGCTTCGACGCCGTTATCGACCAGTGCACGAATTTGTGCGCGGGCATTATCTTCGTCCAAGGGCATCAAAATGTTACCGCGATGATCCAGACGCTCACGCACACCGCGAATCATGGTCGCGGGAACCAATGGTTCAGGGCGGGTCGCGTTAGTCAGGTCACGCGCTTCCTCTTTCGATAAACCTTCAGCGTAACCGCGGCAACGCGCAACCGGCACGGTGGCTTCAAAACCGTGGGTACACAACAGGCCGACTTTCGGGCCGCGGCGCTCGATCAGGGCGTTAGTCCCCAGGGTGGTGGCATAGCGAACCGAGTCCACTTCCTGCATCAGGTGCTCGCGGGTGATATCCAGCTGGCCACAGGCATTATCAATGGCTTCATTAAAGCCAATAGCGAGATTATGGTGGGTGGTCAGGGCTTTAACCTGCAGGTATTGTTCATCCCACACCACAAAACAATCGGTAAAAGTACCGCCGATATCCACTGCAATTCTCTTCATAACTTCAATCTCCGTACCGACTAGTGGTCATGACCACACTTGCCCAGGTTGATGTTGTCTGGTCCAGCACCCGGCTCTATTTCACCCATGGGTTCCCAGTGCGCTTTCAGTGCATCGATATCAAACTCAAGGTCATGAGTCGGCGCCAGACCCGGTGGCACATACTCGGTTTCGATCAGGGTTCCACAACCTGGGCAGTAGCACTCGATAATGGCGCACTGTCCGGGATCGGGCGCGAAGGTATATTCGTAGCGCTCCGGATCGAGGATGGGCTTGTGGACTTCCTGCGGATTGCGGCTGTACAACTTCAGGCCTTTCTTGTAATTGTCGCGTGCTGAACCAATCACATGATCACAGCGGCGACATTCCCAGTTCTCGGTATCGAGATCTATTTTCAGGTATTCAGTAGCGTAAACTTTCATCTTCTAGCGCCTCTTCTCTTTAACACGTTAATGCGGCTTCGCCTTATCAGGCTTTCTTTAACAGAATGTCGCGATTATCGGTGAACTCAAAAGACCACCCTGGCAGTACCCGGCAGGTAAAAAAGGCCTCTTCAATCACACAAGGTCCCTCACCGGCTGCACCGGCAACCTGCTCTTCTACGCGGTAGACAGGCACTTCCACCTCACCTTCCGGCAGCTTCAGTAAACGGAGAGCTCCCACCACGGCATCGCTGGTGACATGATTGATTTCGCCACGGATTTCAGCATGATTAATGGTTTTCACCGCTTTCATGGACACCACAGCGGTCTCGCCGGACAAACCCTCCGGAAGAACCGGCTTGTCGGCATTGAGCGGCAGCACTTTCTCGCCCTGGATCAATGCCAGTTCAATGGTGCAATCGCTGAGTTGAAAGCCTTCGGAGAACATGTCCCGGGCTCGCCCGCGTGCGCAGTTCTTCCATCACCGCATCCAGGCCAGCCTGATCGTTAACGGGCAGTGCGCGACGATAGGGATGCGAGATGTCGGAATAGCCGATCCCAAAGGCACTGTAGACCGCCGCCAGACGTGGCACCAGAACGGTGTCAATACTGGCCGCTTCTGCGCAGGCCAGTACATTCATCGGTCCACCGCCGCCAAAGCCCATCAATACTGACTCACCATTTACCTCGGTGAAGTCATTAATACCAGCAGCAATTTTCTCGGCAAGCGCCTTGATCATCTGCTGCACAGCCTCTTCGGGTGATAGCCCCAGCGGATCGGCGATGTTGCCCTTGATCACGCCCATGGCGCGCTCAAAGTCCAGATTCATTTCACCACCAAAATAGGTGTCGGGATCCAGCAGCCCCATTATCAACAAGGCATCGGTAATCGTGGCCTCTTTACCGCCCATACCAAAACAGGCAGGCCCTGGCGCACCGCCGACACTGTCGGGGCCCACGGTAATCGCGCCGTCTTTCACCCGGAAGATCGAGCCGCCACCCGCCCCGATACTGACGATATCGCACAGCGGATAAGAGCATTCAACGCCCTCAATTTTACCGTGGGGCAGGGTACGCACCTGACCGTCAATGACCTCGGAAAAGTCGGTGGTCGTACCACCAACATCCATCATCAACAAGTGTTTAAAATCGTAATAATCGGCAGCGGCCTTCAAGCCTTCGGCACCACCGCGGGGACCGGAGCTATAGGTTTTCAGGGCGACGGTTTTCGCCACACGGGAGGAACCACCGTCGTTGCGGAAAATCAACAGGGGGTTCCTGGCCCGTTGCTCACGCAACCCGGCTTCGGCGTGATACAGGAACAGTTCCATCGACGGGTGCAGGAAGGCGTTGTACAGGGCCGACCAGCTGCGGCGGCGGAAATCGACATCGCCAACCACTTCACTGGCGTAAACCACAGGAACCGTACCCAAGAGGTGGCGCGGGAAAGCGCGCAATATGGCTTTCTGCAATAGCGATTCGCGCTGTGCATAGTCTGCCCCGTTAAAGCTCACCACCAGGCGCGAGGCACCCGCGGAGCTCAGGCTGGCGACCGCATCGGTCACACCCCTGATATAGGCCTCGCCCTCCAGCCCTGGGGTCGATCACCGCCACGCGGTTACCGACCAGCGCCTCGAACATCTCTTTCTCTTTGTCGGTTTCCTGGAGGGTATCTATAGCCGCCGCCGAAGTGAGAATAATGCCTATTCGCGGCCCTTTCTTCTGTACCAGGGCGTTGGTGCCCTGGGTGGTGGAGTAACGAATATGATCGGTAGTGTGCAGCAGCTGTGACATGTCCTCCTGGCCATATATGACCTGAGAAACCTTCTTCAGCCCTTCAAAAAAGCACTTGCTGAGATCATAAGGGGTGGTGAGGGTTTTGGTGTGATAAGACTGCGCACCGTCCAGCACCCAGATATCCGTGAGGGTGCCCCCGTTATCGATATTGATCAATTTGCCCATTGCAACTCCTGATAACCTGGTTGTTGCCCCGCACTTCACTGCAGGGCTATTCATCTCAATGCTGGGTTGATATTAGTGGGCAAGGGACCGGCTTCCCCCCCTCTCGGTGCACATTGACCGGCAGACCCGGCAGATCGGCAAAACCTGAGCTGCCACAGCCCCCCCGGCCAGGGGGGGGGGATTCCGTGCATCCGTGCCCTACTATGCCGAGAGTGAACAGGCGGGCATTACCAGGCATATGAGCTGGCGGATGCTGCAGCCGGGTACCCCGGTACGCTGTATCTAAATCAGGAAGACACATGAGCTATATGGACCCATTAGCGGCTTTTTTCGTCGCAACTGAAACACAACGGTCTCCATGGCATGCCATGGGATGCGAGATTTTCGAGCTTCCCCGGGGTGACGGGGCCCGATTCATTGCCAGTCTTATGCGGGAGCTGCGCGAGGAGGCACCTGTTTTCCCCTTCGACAGTGCCGTCGATGGCGGTCGACTGTGGCCCAGGTGGCGGCCGGTGGATGTGGACATGGACTATCATCTGCGCCACCAGGTCCTGCCCTCTCCGGGCGGGGATCGTGAGTTGATGCAGGCGCTTGGCCACTTCTATTCCGGTCTGCTGGACCGCAACGCGCCGCTGTGGGAATGCTGCATCTTCGAGGGGCTGTCCGACGGTCGATTCGCCATCGCCTACAAGCTGCACCATTCTCTGATGGATGGTCAGGGCGGGATGGAAGTATTTCTGAATGCGCTGAATACCCGCAAAGCCGACCGGCGGGCCCGTGCACTGTGGAGCGACAATAGTGACAACTCCGTGATCCCGGCCCGCGCCGCAACCCACGCCAGTGGCAACCGGGGAAAAGCCGCCCGCAACGCGGTAAACCAGTTACTGGGCCTGCCGCGTCAACTACTTCAGCCGTCACGACTGCGAGAACTGCGCGATCTGCAACTGTTTCGGGCCCCGCGAACCCCCATGAATCATCCCCAGGAATCGTCTGCGCGACGCTTCGGCTACTGTGACCTCTCTCTGCCGGAAATAAAAGCCATCGCCAGGCGAGAGAAAGTGACAGTCAATGACCTCCTGCTATACGGCATCGATACCGCCGTACGGCGCTATCTCCGTGAACAGTCAATCACACTGAAAGATCCGTTGGTGTGCGGCATGCCTGTCTCTACCCGTACCGAAACCAGTGGCGAAGGTGGTAATCAGGCGGGGTTACTCGCCGTGGAATTAGGCCATGCCAGGGGTACACCCGGCACCCGGCTCCAGCAAATTCATGCGAGCACCGAGCGGGCCAAAAACAATGTCAGGGCACTTCCCAACGGACTGGTCGCCGGTTACGGCGCGGTGGTGCTGGGTATGCCGCTGCTGCTTTCCCTGGTACCGGGACTGGCCGAGTCACTACCCATCGTGAACATGGGGATATCAAACATCACTCCCCCGCGGGGCTCCAACTACCTCGGAAAGAAACTGTACAGGAAAGGCGCCAGGTTACTGGGATTGTACACCCAACCAATATTGCCACCCGCAGTTCTGTTGAACGTCACCATCACCAGTATCGACCATCAGCTGTGCCTCGGTATCGGGTCGACGCGCGAGGCGATTGGTGATCCGACGCAACTGGGCGAGTACATCATCGAAGCAATCAGCCTGTTGACCGAGACTTCTGACCAGGACAAATAGAGAGGACAACTCATGGAAATGCACTACGCCACCTTGCTGGAAGCGCTGGCAGACGAATTGGGTCCAGCCGATGCCATTGTCTTTGGCGACAAGCGCCAAAGCTGGACCGAGCTGGATGAAATCGACAGGGCTGCAGAATCTGGAAAAACCTTTCGCGAGATCGACGGCAGGCGTTCACGGGGACCCAATGGCAAGCCGGACTACCGCTGCGCTCGCGAGGCCGTTGAACATGAAAACCGATAAATACAGTGTCAGTCGCGGGAGTCGTACCAACGCGTTGAGTTGGCAAGCGCGCATGTATCGAGTGGCATTGCGCCTGGGATTCAAGCCGTTTCTGAAATACGGCAGCATCCCTGTTATGCGCGCGTATATGCGAGGATTCGATAGAGCACTCAGTATATCGAGCGCTCGTCTGTATGATTCGGCAGGGTTTCGTGTGGAAGGTACTGAGCACGGTGAATTGGTCGAACCCCTGGAGGGCACGAGTCAGAAAGTCATCCTCTACCTGCCGGGTGGCGGATTCATTGTCCGTTCAGAAAATGCTCACCAAATACTGGTGAAACGCCTGTGCAAGGCGGCAAACGCCTCAGCCAGTATCGTCCACTATCGATTGGCGCCCGAGTATCCTTTCCCAGCTGCCATTGATGACGCCGTAGCCGCCTATCGCGATCTACTGGATAGGGGGACCGCACCTGACAGGATAGTCATTGCTGGAGACTCGGCGGGAGGAAATCTGGCGCTGGCCACTGCACTGGCCCTACGTGATGCGGGCGTGCCCATGCCGGCGGGCCTGGCAGTCATCTCGCCGGTGGCAGACCTGACATTTTCCGGGGAGTCACGCCATAGCAATCGGCACAGAGACCCCATGTTGCCCGCAGACCGCAGCCACGCTGACGCAAGGCACTACATTGCCGACAACGATCCCAGCCATCCACTCATTTCACCCGTATTCGCCGACTTCACCGGGCTACCGTCCATTCTCGCGCAGGTGGGCAGCGATGAGATTCTGCTGGATGATTCCGTGCGTGTGGGTCACAGAGCAAAAGAAGCCGGCGTAGTGCTCGAACTGGATATCTGGTACAAAATGCCACATGTCTGGCACCTGTTACCGCACCTGCCGGAAAGTGACCTGGCCCTGGCGGACATCGCTGACTTCATATCTCGTACAACGGGTGTCGACTAATCCGTTCTGCTTGCTGCATGCCACGCCCCCGACAAGCTATTCCCAAGAGCAACTGGATGAGTTGGATCGGCTGACTGAGGCGTGGATCGATGACTATCTGACTGAGGCGTGGACCGATGACTATAATGGCCAACGTAAATTGTGGTGAAAACAGGGGAGAACTCCGCACTCTGGAGCTACAGTACTGGTCGCAGCAATTGTCGCTAAGTAACGTTGAGATCAACGACTATTAGGAAAAAGAATTTATAAGAACAACAATATCTATTTTATTACTATTTTCTTTAGCAAATGCATTCGCTCTCTTGGGGTTGAATTGGGGCAAATACTTTTTGTTGCTGTTGTTATTTCTGCTGCGCGACTAATGCGGCTGATTTTTATGGGTGAAAGAAGAGATTGGTTTTTCGTGTTCAGGTGCCCGCTGCCTATGTTGTTGGCTGTATTGCAATGTACTGGACGATTGAGCGGGTAACTGGTTTTTGGGTTTAACCTCTTCGTTTCTATGGGCCTACGAAAGGCCTGAATGACGGATCGTGGATGATGGACAGCTTTGAAAAGTTGTAAACAGGATATTAATTTCTGAACCAAGGAAAACCATTATCCTAGAAACCGCAGTTGGGCGCGAAAAAGATGTGCAAGATATTGATGTGCATGGGGAATTTGAAAAACGCGTGGTCACCTTATTGGTGATGAGCGCTTTTTCATAGTTCCAGGTACATCAAGAGCTTGTGCAGACTTTCGTGATCCAACTGCGGTTTCTAGGATTATGAAAGCAACAGCCTATTTTTCTCTATTAGCAGTGTGTTCCCTTTTATTGGCAAGTTGTACGGCGACCATGAATAGTGGCGGCGATGCTTCCTCCCACTATGAGAGATTGGCCAACTTACCCTTTCCCAATGCCCAGCCGACACAGGAAGCAGCCGACGTATTGCACGAAGAATTAGCCTTTCAACGAGCAGTACAAAGCTATCTATGGTCTTTGCCTGCCATGAATATGTACGCTATGCGTGAAGGGCAGTGAAATTCTTTTGGCGACGATTCAAATATACTGATGATTGCCAAGGATCGAATCGATCACAATTTTACCTATACAACAGGCAACCCCGATGTGATCTATGCCTTTGCCTGGTTGGATTTGAAAAAAGAAGGTCCGATGGTTTTGGATATGCCACCAAGACTACAGGGATTACTTGATGATATGTGGCATCGCCCTATAACCGATATCGGGGCGGCTGGGCCAGATAAAAACGAAGGCGGAAAGTACCTTGTTGTTCCCTCCAACTATAATGGCGCTATTCCGGATGGTTACTTTGTCGCTAGATCACCGACACACGGTGTCTTTATCTTTTTGCGTGCCTTTCTAAATGATGGGAAAACAGATCAGGGTGTAAAGTTACTGGAGCAATCCAAAATCTACCCCCTCGCAAAATCTAACAATCCGCCAAAGATGAAATTTCCCAACCTTTCCGGTGTCCCCATCGATGGTGATTTTCCAAGAGGCTTAGAATATTTTAAAAGGCTAGCTGACTTCATCAACTATGAGACAGTAGGCCGAGAAGACTTTGCCATGAGAGGTATGTTAGCCGGCATCGGTATTGTCAAAGGCCAGGATTTTAAACCCGACAACAAAACCAAAGCATTGCTTGATAAAGCCGGTAGAACCGCTTTTAAGATAGCGACAACTATCGACTATGATTTTCGCCCCAAGCAATTTATATATTCGGATCGAAATTGGGAAGTGATTTTTATCGGTGGTAGTCCTGTATTTGAAGCTGAAACTTACCGCGATATTGATGCTTTAGCTTCCTTTTTCCACAAAGCGTATTCCACAAGTAACGCAATGGTAATCGCCATGCCAGGTAAAGGATCCCAATACCTATACGGATTACGCGATTCTGATGGCAATTTCCTCAAAGGGGAGAACAGCTACCGCGTACACCTTCCCCCCAATATTCCCGCAGCAAATTACTGGTCCATCGTTCTCTATGATGCTGACACTCGGGCACTGCTTAATAACGGACAGCCTTTTCCCTCAGTCGCATCCAATCAGAAAATGACTGTGAATAAAAATGGCTCTGTGGATGTGTACTTTGGACCGAAGCCGCCTGCTATGCAAAACGCCAACTGGATCAAAACAGTACCTGGCAAAGGGTATTTTTCTGGCATGCGCCTTTATTCGCCAACGCAGGCGTTCTTCGATAAAACCTGGAAGCCGGATAATATTGAAAAGCTTGGAGAATAATCATGTCAAAGATTAATTTTGCTAAATTTATTCTTACCTTTGCATTTCCTCTTTTTCTGGGTGTCGAGGGCTTTGCCCAGGAAAAAATGGAAACCCGGGATACACGAATAGGCAAACTGGTTTTTGAGAATGGCTATCCTTCAAAAGAGACACGTGAAAAACTCTACGATGACAGGGATTTTCAACGTGCGAGCCAGGCCTATATGTGGGCATTGCCTGCGATTTCTATGATGAACTTCATCCATTCGTATCATAAAGATCTTGGCGCAGAATTCGGCGATCAAACCGGTTGGTAGCCACACCTACACCCACCAACTGTATTATTACCGTACGTGATCAAATAAGCAAGAATGCTATGTTTTTCATTAAATAGTCTCGTACGATAATTATTTCTTGATTTATTGCGTTCAACCTGCTATTTTTTACCGTACGATACTATTAAAGGCTGTGCAATGACAACACAAAAAGCTCACTACGGTACCGTGCGCTCAGCCGAAGAATTGGGTCGGCTGGTACATGCCCATCGAAAAAGTCGCCAGTTAACACTGGAAACCGTTTCCGGTCTAGGCAATTTGAGCCCACGCTTTCTTTCTGAGTTTGAGCGCGGCAAGGAGACTGCCGAGATCGGTAAAGTATTGAAAGCATTGCGCACCCTTGGGCTGGAAGTCATCATCCAGCCCCGGAGTAGCACAACACCTTCTCCACTCACTGCTGGACAAGGGCGAATAGATGACTGACCCAGATGCGCTCAATGTGTGGAACAACCAGCATTTAGTTGGCCATTTGTGGCGTAATGCAACGGGTACCATCGGCTTTCGTTATGATCCACAATGGCCAACTAAATGCTGGTTGTTC